>Ga0206844_10123_pt1 | contig 27169 bp, 7 predicted proteins | sample Alteio_BWOrgCont_22_FD_152907 | JGI IMG/M metagenome (GOLD analysis project Ga0206844, IMG submission 152907) | Enriched cells from forest soil in Barre Woods Harvard Forest LTER site, Petersham, Massachusetts, United States -... | ecosystem: Environmental > Terrestrial > Soil > Temperate forest >...
GTTGTAGCGCACCTGCACGACGGCTTGCTGGTTCTGAAGAGCCGTAATCTGATCCTGAGCCTCCGTGACCTGCTGCGTTTTTACATCCAGCAACCGCGTCTGTATGTCCAGTTCCTGGCTGGCGCGCAGGACGGCGAGCGTCTCCGAATCCTGTTTCTCGAGCGCCGAGAGGATGAGCGCGCCATAGGCGCGAACGTCGTTGGTGAGTTCTTGCGCCTTTTGCAGATAAACCGCAAAACGATAGATGGGGGCTGCCGGGGTAGCGCTGGAGAAGCTGGATCCCGCACCTGCTGCCTCGATCAGTGCGAGTGGATTGATGGGCGGCGCATACAAAGGTAACGGCTGCGGTTGCCCCTGCAGATTCAGGCAGTGGCGGATGTTGTAGAGCCGTTTCGCCACGGAGCCCCAGTACGCGAGCAGCTGACCGTTGGGAGGAATGCAAAACAAGAGCGAATTCCCGTTCCCGGGAAACTGCGGCAGCGATGGCGCCTCTGCGGTGCCGTCCACGATGGCTTGCGGAGGATCCGGGGCAACGATCACGTTCTCGACGTTGACCAGCGCATTGGAAAACGCATCGATGTGCGCCAGCGACGCGTAGGTGATGGCGGCGGCTCCCGGCCCGACATCGACTGGCCGCAACACTTGGGGCTGCGGGCCGAGAAGCATATCGGCCAGGATGTAGAGTTGTTCCGCCTGGCTGACCATCTCCGCTGTGTACTGGTTGTAGTACCAATCACCCCACGCAATCACAGTGTCGAGAAATTTCATGACCGTCGCTTTGCCGTAAGCGGAAATTCGGGTGCTTGCGATGGCATGGGGGTCAAACGGGTCCTGCATCCAGTTCTGAATAGCGATGGTGGTCGCAGGATCGCTAATGCCTTGTTTCGTATCCGCAGCCAGGGTATTGAGGAGGTTTTGGACCTGCTGACTCGCCCAGTCGCTGGCGTTCATGGCATTGAATGGCGCCATCTCCCAATATCGCTGCGGTGTCGCTCCGCCGCTCGCGTCAGTGGGGTTAAAGATGTACTCAAGCCAATTAAGCGCATCTCCGAACTGTTGATTCTGCAACAGGAGCGACGCTACGAACATAGGAACGTGGTAGAAGATTTCCCAGTTGTAGAGCGAGTAGGCGCCGGCATCCCCAATGGCAAAATCCAGGTACGTTTCGCCGGGGTCGGGACTGGGTGCGGCTGGAGTAGGGACCGAGCCGGGGTATGGCTTGGCTACCGGGGGCTGTGGATTGTAGAGCGTCTGAAAATTAAAGTCTGGTGTCCATCCCCTCACGCTCTGTGGATTCGTCTGCAGAGTGCGCTCCATGAGTTGAGAAACTCCGCCGATTTCTAACTCGCGCAGGAAGGTTCGCGCGTAGGGGTGATAGAAGGTTTCGAAAACATAGCTGGTCGACCATTGGCTCAGGTAGGTGATGCCGGTGATTTCCTGCGGATTGCTGGAAATGGTGTAGAAAGTCGGTTGAACCAGATAGGTCCGCGTAGGGTCGGCCACGAAAAATGGATCGGTAGAGTCGAAGATCAGTTCTTGCGATGGAACGATGATATGCGGGTTGGTCATTTGCCCCAGCAACTCAACCGGGGTTTGGGCAAGTACCCAAAGAGGTTTCGCTCCGGGATTGCTCAGGGTGTAGTTACCGTAGACAAGCTCTTGACCAGAGAAGCCGTAACTCGGCGGCGTTGCAAGCGGGCCATATATATGCTGAGTTTGGATCAAGGCGTACGTCGGCTCCTGGCTCAGATCCATGTCTGTACTGGGAGGCAGGAGAGACGGAGATTGCACAACCGATAGCGGCGATTCGATCATTGGAAGCGTCGCGACGGCCTGCAAATTCGAGACGCCCGACGAAGTGCTTGTAGCGACGACCCCCCCGTTCTGCCAGCTAACGGTCACCGACGCAGTAGAGCCAGCGAAGCTGCCCTGGAATACCTCAGGTTGCAGACCGTTCAGGGTAAATGGGTTCAGGATAATTTGCCGGGAGTTGTTCTCCAGCGCATCGATTACCGGTTGTGCCTCGTTATTGGCCTGAGTAATGGCTTCTTCGAGACCGACGAAATAGACGCGAAGCTGGAGACTGAAGTCCGAGTTCTGCCACGCCCGTAAAGTAAAGGCGAGCGGTGAGTCCGGAGTGTTGAAATAGGCCTTTTCTGTCAGCGTCACCTTTGGCTGCCACTGTCCTGCACTCAGTTGGCTCATCGCGAACTCGACCGAAGAAATTTTATTCGGCGCGGGCTGCGTTTGACCGCCGCTGGGTGGAACCTTCTGATCCTTCTGTTTCTCAGAGATTTGCTTGAATACAGGCCAGATCAGGTAGAGCCGCTGGTCCCAGATCACCGGTAATAGCTGCTGCGATGCAATATCCAGGTTGAGCGACTGCCATGGGCCCCAGCTTCCTGAATTCGGAACCAGCCCGGTGCGGGTGCGGTAATACCACTGTGGCGGAGTGCCGCGGGTATGAGCAAAGACGTGCAAGACATAAGTGCCATCCTTACGGGCCTCATTGTAGTGGGCGGCAACTTGCAGGCGCGCCACACTCACCAGTTTCCGCAGGTAATTCTCCATCGCCGCTTCGGCTGCATCCTCATCGCAGTTGGACTGACGAAGATCGCTTTCGAGATCGGTGAAGAAAGACGATGGATTGGTGCGCAGCTCCGGCAGCACGTAGTTTTCTGGATAGAGAAAGACCTCGCGGTTGGCTTGCCACAAACGGTACTGTTGCCTCCAGGTCCATTCGCTCCACCGCGCATCCGTCATACTGACGATGACACCGGAAAAGGAAAGGCTTAGAAACGCCTGCTGCACAAATTGCTGGATCGCGAGCGAGGCCTGGAGCAGGCGAGTCATCGACGCGCATGCGCACATCTCCGGATCAATCAGGTAGTAGTCGTAGATATCATCAGTCGTAAGCATCCCCGGGACCGCCACCGCCGGGCCCGGCCCGAGCATATAGGCAACCAGCGCATCCCTCCGGTTCTGCCGCAGTGTATCTTCGATAGGCTGAATGGCGCCGAACCAGGCGCTCTGCGCGTACTGCGCTTGCAAAGCGCCCATCGCCGCCGAAGCCGTGCTGGAGGAGGCCGGGATCGCGGCAAGCTGGACCAGTGTTGAGCCGCTGATACCATAACGCACCGTCACGTCGAGCGCGGCAGCGATCGCCGCCAGCATTGCCATATCCGCGAGTGAGCCGGACAATGTTGCCGGGGTAAGCCCGGGGGCGGTTGCGCCCAGGGCGGTTGCGATGGCGAGCACATCGCTGACACTTGCATTCAGGGCAAAGGCCAGGGCTGGTTGACTGACGACACCACTGCCGGCCGAAGCAACGGCCCCGGTGGAGCCGTTGAGAGAAAACGAAGACGCGCCCGTAACGGTAATCGTGAAGGTTCCGTTCGCGGCCGTGTTTCCGAGTACTCCGCTGATCGTGACCTGCATGCCCGTTTGCAGGTTGTGAGGCGACGCGGTCGTGATGACGATGGGCGATCCAACAGAAGCTCCGGTGATGTTGGTGACAGGCCCGGCAATGGCGGTCGCTATATCGGGTGGAGGCGGATTCGGCGGAAGCCACTGGGTTAGGATGTCGAACAACTTGGGCGTGCGGGCGGATTGCCGCTGATCCAGACGTAAGGCTCGCAGTAACACTTCCAACTGTGCGTACGGACTGGCGCTGAGGGGATTGAGAGGCAGGGCGCTGGGATCGAGCCAGCCGAAGGTCGCCGCGTTTTGCACTACAAACGCAAATTCCGACTCTGTGGGATGGAGCGCATTGAATAGAGCTGCGGCCTTGGCGATGGAAGTGAAGGCACTGATGAGACTGGGGAACTGGGTTGGATCGACTCCGGAGGATTGCGCTACAAGCTTAGTAATTAAGCTCGGGTCGAGCGGAAGGACGTTTGTTTTGAGAAGGATTGGCGTAACAACATTTGCCGTCGTGGATGTGGCTGTCGCGAGCGCGGCCACGAAGATCGTCTGGATGGTGGTTGCATCATAGGCGGTTACGGTGATGGTGCCCGTGCCGGGGGTCCAGTTTGCGTTTCCTATGGAGCCGTTCAATGCAAACGTGGTTGCATTCTTGACCGTAATCGGAAAGGTGCCGTTCGCCGCAACATTGCCGGCAACGCCGCTAATTAAAACCTGAGCGCCGGTCTGCAGCCCGTTCGCGAGCGCGGTGGTGATGGCAATGGGCGTCGCATACGATGCGCCGGTGATCGGGATCAGCTTGGGCGCCGGGAGCTTGGCGATGGCATCACGGATAGCCTGCAGCACCGCGGTAGCCTGCGTCTGGGTGAATGCCAGCGAACTCTGGCTCGCCGACTGGCCGCGCAGCAAGTAGTCGAGATCGCGCACGCCAAGCGTGGTGCCCTGCATTACCTTCAGCCGGCGGCAAAACTCCACTGTATCGGCCGGTGCGCCGCCAAACGGAGTCCCGTTCGTGAGCTGGATCCATAGGATCAGATCGGAAACATCGAGCGAAAGCGCGGAGGAGAGCCGCTGATACCGGAGTAGCACGTTGAGTGCGGCGAGCGTGAGCGTGTTGGCCGTGGCGGTGAATGCGAGGATCGCGGATATATCGTCCCCGCTTATTCCCAGAGACGCGGTGATCGCGCTCTGTTCCGGCGTGGGCGGCGCGGGCGTCGGGGCAACGATCTGGTTCCCGGAGAGTATTCCCGTCGCGGTGCCGCCGGCGTTGGAATTACCGCTACCGTTCGACCCCACCAGATCAAAGGAGGTGGAATTCTTCACCGCAATGGTGAACGTTGCATTTGCGTTAGCGTTTCCGGGTACGCCGGCAATGAGCACCTGCTGGCCTGTCTGGTAGCCATGAGGCGTGGCGGTTGTAATCGTAATAGGCGATGTGTTCGAGGCGCTCGTGATTTTGCTGGTGCCGACAGGAACGAAGATGTTGGCGGCGCTCGCCAATACCGCGGGGTTGCGAAAGACTTCGGTATAGGTGGAAGGCGTGACCGTATCTTCAGCGCCCAGGTGATTGGTGACATCACGGGTCTCAAGCGGCATCCAAAAGCTCAGGACTTCCTGAAATGGAAGGTTGAGTTGGCATTGAACTCCGATCGCGCTGGAAAGAAAAATAAGGAAAGCGTCGTTGAGAACTCCGCCGCCCGCCTGTTCAAGGGCCCAATCGAGTTCCCACATTTTGAGTCCGGATGCTGTCCACAGCCGTAGAAAGCGGTTGGCGCGGTCGAGGACATCGGCCGTAAGACCGGTGAACACCATGGCATTGGCATCGGGACTCAACATCTGGAGACCGGCGACCGTGGTCGTTCCCGCCTGCAGGGTCACTCCGAATTGCGTGACCCAGACCACTTCAAGCAATTGATAGAGCTGTTGAAGAGACAGCCCGGTTCGATTGAGCAGGACAGGAACCTTTGAAAGAGCAGCGATCCAGTCGGCCGGATTGGGGGAATACGGCTGGCGTGTTGAAGGATCGATCACGCTCGCTGGGTTCTGCGTGAGGCCCCATCGCGCCCAGAGTTGATGAGTATCGTTCCCGTTGATGACCGCCTGCATCTCGGGATTGATCCCCAAGCTGGCTCCCGCGATCGCCGGCGCGACAGCGCCGGAGACGGGATTTCCCGCGAACAGCAAGATGATGGCGGCGCGGGTAGTGCCCAACGCGCCGATGTAGGCCTGGGTCTGCGCAAAAGCCAGGTCAAAGGGGAGCGAGAGTGGAAACACTGCACTCGCCGTGAGAGCGTAGGCTGGTAGAGAGATCTGCTGCGGAAGAGCGCGCCGCTCGGCCGATGTTCCAGTGGTGTCGATAACAGTGACGGGAGGCGCCGGCGGCGATATCACCGACTCCAGGAGTTCGTTCACCAGATCGATGTAGGGAAGGATGATGTTGGTATTGTTGCAGTCGAGCGCAATGTACTGAATGTCTGGGCGTCGCTGCAGGAGCGCATCGCGCGCTGTGATGAGACCGCCGCCAGTGGTGCTGGCGCTGAACCAGCTCAGGTATTGCAGCAGATCGACGAGATAGGCAGCCGGACTATACACGGACTGGCAATCTTCGCACTGGAAGTAGTCGAGTGAACCGAACAGTGCCTGCAAATCTGGGAAGTTTGTCAACGAACTTGCGGGGGGCGCGGGCGAAGCAATGGCGGCAACGTTGACGCTTTGGAAAGCGGCGTTGTAGCGGCCATAGGCCATCAGCGCCGTCGCATAGGTCATCTGCGCTCGTCCATAAGCCATGGTGGCCAGCGATGCGCTACCGAACGCTTTGGTCATGTTGGCGACGAAGGTGTCGCGGCCCTGAAAATAGACCGCCTGGGCAGAGCTGATCCCGGCGCTCTTGAGAGCGTCAACGGTGGCATAGTGGGGCGAAATGCGGAAGAGCCTCTGTGCCGTCTTCAGGTCAGTGAGCGCTGCGGCGCTGACCGTAGCCTTGCTCGTCACGACGAATTGATCGATGTTTGTCCGCTTGAAGGTGAACGTGGGGTTCTTGGAGAAAAAACTCACCAATTCCTCTTTTGTCTTTGCGAACGAAGAGGCCTGCGCCTGGGACAATTCACCGGCAAATGCCGTTGTCGGATACCTGCTGGAGAAGCGCCCTGCAAGCGCCTTCGCGAATCGTGTAATTCTTTGCTGCGGTGTTTCGTTTGGAAGTACTGGCGGTACGCTGGCTGCTTCCGGATCTACCTCCGTGATGCGAGCAACCCAGTCGGCTTGAAGAAGCAGCGCGAGATTCTGCACGCTCGTCAATGTTTTTTGAGACATCCGGCTCAATGTGTCTTTGATCAGGGGAAGATTGCCGGCAAGCAGTTCACCCAGGCTCAGTGTTGTATTGAGCGTGGCCAGGTCGGCCGCGGGAAGAGTGGTGTTTGCGCGCAGTGTCTTCCAGGTTGGCCCGAGTCGCCCTCCGCTGTCGGCATAAGCCTGGGTAAAGGCCTTTTGTACCGCGTCGGTTACGGCGGCCGCAGCCAGCAGGTCGTTCAGAGATGTCTTACCGCGAATATAGGGCGAATTTCCTACGCTCTGTGTGCGCAGTGCGTCGAGCAGCGTGAGTTCCGAGGCCTGCGCGGCGGCATTGGAGGCTGGAAGTATATTCGCTGCGGTTGCATCGGCCAGCACCATGCTGAGAGCGTTGCTTGAGTGAGCAAGAACGCCGCTTAGCACCTGGCTGGTAAACGTATCGTCGATACCCGCATCCGGGAGACTGGCAAGAGCCGCGTCGAGCGATGCGGGAATTCCCTGATAGAAAATGCCGAAGAACGTTGTGTCGCGAATCTTGTTCTTCGTCCCCAAAGCGTGGGCGATATACAAGTAAGCGACGTCATCGAACTGGACGCCGACTGCATTGGCCAGAAATTGGAGTTCCTGGGCGTCCTTGTTTTGTTTTAGACCGCTCAACGGAATGTCTTGAAGCTGCGCGGCAACCGCCTTGCTCAGCGTGGTGTAAACGGATGGAGGCTGGACCATTCCGCTAGCGGCAGTCGTAAAGTTGATTTGCAGCTTTGCCGGCGCGGCAAACGCAGTGCCGGATTGGGCAATCATCTTTCCTGTTTCGTCGTATGCGCGGACGACGAGATTCAGCGGGCTCGGTCGTTGATAGGTGATGGAGAACTCGCCCTGCTTTCCCGTCGTTGCGCTCCCCAAGGGCTGCTCGCTTCGAACCTGCTTAGCGAAAAGCGAAACGCGCGTCTTGGTGAGCGCGGTACCATCTTCATCTACCAGTTTGCCAGCCACTCTCCCGTGGAGTTCGTTCTGCGCGGATGGCTTTGTTGGCTGTTTCTCCTCGTCGATGTGAATATTGACGGTAATGCCCTTCTCGATCTCAAGCAGCACGACCAGAGAATCTTCGTCGATCTCATCGCTGACCGGGATGTCGCGTGTCACCTGTAGTGCATGCAGCGCTGCAAGCGTAGAGTTGCCGAATCTCTTTTTGTCGATTTCTGCCGAGTCAATCTGGTGACCGGCGGAAACTAGCACGCTTTGCAGTCGCGCAACGCCGGCGCCTCGAGCACCCGGCTTCAGTCCGATCTTCATATGAAGTACCTCGGCTTATCTTTGTGCTCTTGAACCAGTCCTCTTATCGGAGATTTATGTTGGCCTGAAGGTGCCACCGTTTGGCTGTCGGTCGTTAGCTGGTCATTATTCTCAAGGCAACATCTTAGCCGATTGGTTTGGAACAAAAACTAAGCGTTCAAGAATTGAATGCGTTCAAACCGCAATCTAATCTGACACTTCATTGCTTAATACCGAAGTATTAAGCCCTTCTCAAGATACAAACGGTCCAAATGCGCTGCTAGAGCATTTTCCGTGGTTATATCGATGATGGTTCCGGATAACAGTCCCCCGCGGGTTCCGAAGAAATCTGCGAATCCCCTCCTGAGCCCCTTACCAATGACCTCCCTTTCACCAAGGAAACCTCCGCCTTCGATATGTGGTTGGATTCGAGGATCCAGTGCAAATTGAAGGCGTGAGCGTCCCTCGACAAACTTTCCAAGGCTTTTCGCGTCTCCCAGAAGCGCTTGGTTGACCTCGCCCTCGTACAGGTGCTCTCCCAATGTTGCTGCATCGCCTTGCGCCGCTGCGTTTCTCGCGATCTGTGCGCTTTCATCGACGTGCCCTTGCATCGCTTCTACTAGTTGGATTCGTTGAGCGGCTTCGGAAGGTGCGGGGTGCGAAAGTGCCAGACTGCTTTGGGCCGATTCCCCGATCTCAGGCCCTAACCCAGATAGACTGGCGGCATTGGTGGCGCCTTCGGTAACTACCGTTTCCGCCAACTTCAGACCCTGTTTCACGAGGTTTCTGGCTATTCCGCCTGTAATTGGTAGCACCACATCGAGGATTTCTTCCGACGCGTTCCCAACCACTTCCTCAGTTGCATTTGTGTAGGGAAAAGGCCTCGCCTCTTGGATATCAAAGTGTGGCGCATCCGGCCCAGTTAATGCTATTGCTGCCAGCGCTGGCCTCACAAAGAAGGTGACCGCTTCATTCGCGAGAACCTTCAACGGATTTGGAAGGCGCTTCTCAAAGTATGAGTCAGGATGGAATTTCAGGCTTCTTTGGACTGCTCGTTCTGCGCTTATCTCGCCGGGCTTCGGGACTGCTTGCCCTTTCTCCAAATGAGAGAGCGCTTCGAATGCTTCGGAGGCTGGATAGTCTCCCTGGCCCTCAATATGAATTTGAATCTCATCAGGCTCTAACCCACTTGGATCGACCATCACGGTCGGCCTGCAGCTGGAGTACATCATCGTCGAAAGTGGGAGTTCAGTTAAAGCTGGATCGGGGGCGACCCATCTTCCGAGCCACGGCGCATAATACCGCGCCAGGTGATAATTAAACCCCGTCTCTTCATCTCTTTCCTTGCCTATGTACCGGTATCGTTTCAGGCTCACTTCCGCGACCGTTCGCCCTGCCTGATACGATGTGCTGCCGTAGGGGTAATATTCTTCGTAAGTGATGACTGCGGCTGTCTGGTCTAACTCCAGGCAAGCTGTGCCGAGATGGTTATCAAATTGGTAGCGCGTAGTCGTGCTCGGGAGTACGCCCGCGGGAACACTCGTATCTACCGTCTTGGTTTCAATCAGAGCGATGCGTTTTTTGTCGTCCATGACATGAAGTGTCTCTCGTTCAAGCGTTTTGTTGCCGGTGCCATCGTACTCACGATAGACTTCGTAGCCGCCCGTGTAGAACCGTTCCTTGAGCTTGATCCCGGCCGAGGAAAAGGTCGTCTTGCGGGCTCGCTGGCCCGATGCGTCATAGACGTAATAGGTCCGCTGTCCCTGATGAAGAACGCCATCCTGGTCGGAGGCATTTACTGCCTGCCGCCGCGTCATCTCGAGTTGGTCTTTGAAGTCCCACTGCATGGCCTGAAGCTGCGGCATAGTGAGCATGTTGCCATGAAGATCGTAGGTATACGGCTCGACTAGCGGCAGATTGCCGCTGATTTTGCTGTTGCTCAACCGATTGCTAAATTTTCCAGCTTCGAGCAGGCTGGCTTCGTTGTAGGTATAGGTGCGTGTCCATCCCGGGTTGGCAGGATTGCTACCACGATGGATAAAAGTCAGAAAGTTACCCACTGCATCGTATACATACTGCTCGGTATAGAGGCCCATCGCTTTTCCGTCGCCTGGCTGCAGTTGTCCCGCGCGCGGAAAATCGTTGTACGAGGTGGGCGTTGGAGGTGACGGATTATTTCCAACAAGGCCAAGTAGTTCGCGGCCGCTGGCATTGATCAGCCTGTAGGTCGCGTCATAGGTGTAACCGGCGCTGGGCTCCACGCGCTGGTTGCTGAAATAGACTACGTTCTGGATGTCTGCATTGTCCTGGATATGCGTGATGTTGCCGACAGGATCGTAGGTATAGGCTAAGTCCTGCACGGTTCGCTGATTGGTGGGGAAGGCGTGGCGCGTAGTGGTCAGGTTCGTCAGGCGGAAGGTGAGCGGGTCGTACTTGTAGGCCGTCGCCGTATTGTTCCCGTACTCGACCAGTATCCGCTGGCCCTTGGCGTCGTAATCGATATTGTTGACAAAGGCTGTTGCAGCGGCGGCCCCACGCAGGTTAACGCTGATACTCTCGATCAGACCAGTCTCATTGTAAGTTGGGGTCGCCACGCTTCCGTCGGGGGCGGTGGCCGCAATGACACGATTCAGCGCGTCGTATTTGGTCGCACTTACGAAAGGGTCACCCGGAAGAAAGGCTGGTGGGGCCTTCGCCCAGTCTGGTAGAAGCTGCGGGTTCTCGATAAACTGGCGACTAGCGCGTAACAGGTTGCCTTTGAAATCGTAGGCCTGAATCTGAGCGCTCACGGGATCCGTGCCCATGTTGACGACGACACCGGCCATGTCGTGGTGCTGCCAAACACGCGTACGCAGGTTGAGTTGCTGATCATTGGCTTGCCCCTCGCCGTAATCGATCTGGTCGAAAAGAACTTCCCCGCCGGTTGTGCGCGGATCAGAATTCACGGGGTCGGTGCCAAGAACGAACAGCTGTACGGGCCGTCTATTCGCATCATAGGCAGAGCGGAAATTGTGACCCCGGCTGTCCCAAGCGCGGATAGACTTTCCCGTAGCGTCGCTCAAATTCCAACGCGCACCCGCCTCCATACTTGCCTGATGAATGCGCTCGCCCGTGATTGCGTAATCGTAGATCATGACCTGACGATTAAGCGCGTCCGTCACGGAACGTTGGTTGTTCTGAATATCCAGATCAAAGTGCGTTAGATACTTGCCGAAGGCACCGTTGTCCGCGACCGAAAGAAACGTGCGCCCGAATGAATCCAGATAAGCGACGCCGGGCGTATTGGCAAGCACCGCGGCCTTAGTGGCGGCGTCCTGTTCGAGCGACCCCAGTCCGTTCGTAGAACGCTGGGAATACCATGTGGGCGAGTAATCCGCCGCCGGCAATCTCTGAAAGAACTCCCCCACATCCGTATCAGTAGTAGGATTGTTTTCGAGCACCGTGTCGTTGATATCCCAGGTTTCCTGATGCCAAGGATCGAAGACAGTCTTAGCGTAAGTCTGGTTGGGCTGGATGGTTGCGACCACCCGACCCGCCGGATCGTAGCAAAGGATAGGACTCACTCCGATCTGCACACCAAACTCGAACTGGTGCCCGCTGACCGGCAGTTGGCTAAAAAACGGCTCATATTGCCGCACCGGTTTTGCCCTGTTGTTGAATATGGTCCACCCACTCCCCACCCATCGTGGGTTGACCACAGGTCCGCCATCGACGACCGGGCCGGGTTCGGCTTGTACCTTCTTTTGCATCTCACGCTCGAAACCGTCTGAATAACTGAAGCTGATCTGAAGCGGGCTTTGCTGGCCTTGGCCCAGATCGCTTACGTGTATTTCTCGCGCAATGGTAGCCGCAAACGTGGGCTGCCATTTCGTGGGATCGGAAGGAGCAGCCTGCTGCGAGTTAGAGAACCGATGAACGTCGTAGATCACGCGTGTGGAGGCGTTGCCCAACAAGGGAGCAGCCAGCGTATGCGGGTCGGCAGCGTCGTAAAATGTGTCGATCTGCGCTTGCGTCAGATCGGCAGAAAAGCCGGAGAGGTTGTCGCCCAGGTTCTGCCCTGCCTTGCCCATCACAGCCGTGGCCGTCACCAAACCGAAGATATTGAATGTGACCGCCCCCTGGTTCCCGTTTGCATCCGTGAGCAGCCGCGGAGCAAGAACCCGATAATCATTTGAAACCGAGGCGGTATTGCCGATTGCGTCCGTCGTCTGGGCCAGCAGTAAATCGTCGGCGTCGTAGTCGACCGCGGACGCGTTACCGAATGGGTCTTCGAGACGCCGAGGCAGAAAGAAATGTTGCTGGGCCTGGTTTAATTCCTGCGGCGACGCAGGCGCTGTAGGAATGTAATAGGACCGGCTACCCGGAATCCACCATCGCTGATCGCCGTCGAGATCGACGTAGCCACCGCCATCCCCCGCTAAGCTGCCCAGCAGACCAGCTGGGGCGGGTAAGAGTTCGACGGCAGAGCGCTGGTAGACCTGCGCAATCAATCCCGGCGTGAAGGCAAGTTTGTAAGCGTTTCCGGACAACCCGAGAGATTCAAGGACACCCAATGGCAACAGCGCCCTGGCATTACCGGCCGCCGCGCCCATATCGTCAGGCCGATAGTAGTTCCTCGTCTCTCCAATCGGCCGGCGGTAAGGCTGCCCTGGTGTAAGCCCGGTTGGATTGAGGTTTTCATAAGCGATGTCGTTTGCGCCCAACGCTAACGTCTGCAAAATTGCCTGCAGCTCTGCGAAAGCAAAGAGATTCGTAATGCCCGGCAGACTGGCGGAGGGCGCAACCTGAATCAACTCATACGTGTTGCTCGTAGCGGGCAGTGGAATTCGATGAACATCGTCCGCATCGATTGCATTGGTGTACACGCTCTCGACGTATGTGCTCAACATCGCGCTTTGTTTTGCTTGGTCTGGTGGCGTGAGTGCAGGATCCAGATAGCGTCGCCCATAACTTACGTTGGCAGATTGAAGAACGTTGCCGAATTGGTTCACCGCTAAGGTGAGAGCGTGGCTAACCCTGGGGTCGGCCGCGCTTTGCGCGTTGCCAGGCGCGCCGGGCCCAGCGATCGTGTTGCCGGCCACTTTGAAAAGTGCGCGCTCATACTGGAAATCGATCGTCTCCCGCGGATGGGCGAAGAACGTGGCGTAGAGATTTGGTCCCTGAGGCTGCAACGCTTCAATTGTGTAGTTCTGTTCGGAGACGCTGTAGGGACGATCCGCAGCGTTTGTGTTGTCAAGCGCATACACTTCTTGCCGAAGCAAAGATCCACGCAGCGCGCGGCAGGCCTCCCTGCGCTCCTCAGGCGATAAGTCATAAGCAAACCGGTTGCCATTGGAAAGCAGAATGTCTGAAGGCAGAAGTGTGTCCGCGAGCAGCATGCTGTTGAGTTGGGCTGCCGTCAGCCCGGCAATGCCATCGGATCGATCGCCTTCCGAGTAGTACTCGCCTTCCATGTATTTCGAAACGGCCGACTCCCCGAAATAAGCGCCCGTGTGAAACCATGTTTTCGTGTAGATCGGCGGAACATCCGAAGCCGCATCCACGTTGGTCGGCGAAGGCATCTCGGGAGACGTCATCAAGGTGGCGAATTCTTCCGTGTCCCATTGGTCCACTCGGCCAAAGCCGCGGAATTCTCTCTCCACGCCATCGTAATATCCGTGATGGTACGAGTAGCGGGTCACAAATAGATTGCGGCTCAGGTAGTCGTAAGTCTCAATCCGTTCGACCACCTGCACGGGAAAGGGGAGGCGCGTAACCCAGGGTGTTCCCGCCAGCTTGTCAGCAACATAGAACCTGGTCGATGGGGCATAGTAAACCACCGACGCCGCACCGAGGTTATTGGTTTCGCGAACCAGCAGGTGAGGCTTTTGGCCGCCCATCAAATCGATGTAGCACATCTGTCGGCGTGCATTCCCCGGGAGCGAAGAGGACCAGACAAGGCAGGCCGTCCCATTGCCGAGAAGGTCTAAAACTGAGACCTGGGAGGCGCTGTCCTCCAGCTGGAAATGTGCCAGGACGCGCGCCGGTCCGTAGCCGTTTCCCGACCGGTTGAAATACAGTTGCACCGAGTCGCTGCCGAGATAAACAATGTCCGCAGCACCGGACCCGTCAATATCAGCCAGCCGTATTCGGCGCCCGTCGAACAGATCGGGATGGTCGAACAGCGGCGCATTGTCCATCGTGACTTTGGCGCCAAACTTTCCATACCCCCGATTTGGCCAATAAGAAATTTCTCCATTCCGAATACGAACAAGATCGGTCAAATTGTCGCCGGACACGTCTGCCAGAAAAATCGATTCTGTACCATCCGCGAAGACCAGTTTTGGCCCTGTTTCCTCGTCGAATGCTTGCGGTACGCGTTGCCCGCTATCGAATCCCTGTGTGGAGAGCGACTTGTACCACCAGAAGGCATCGCCCTCGCTGATCAGCAGGTCTGGAAATCCGTCTCCCGTCACATCGATGAATTTCAGTTCGGGATTACGCCAATCGACTACGGGCAGCGACTCGAACGGAACGAACGGTGCCCAGTCTGCGTTCGGGGTTCGTTCGTAGTAACCGGGAGCCGAGCCCCGATAATTGACGAGAGCAAGCTGGCCGTCTCCTGAAAGGCTGAGCAACTGCTGTTCACCGCGGTTGAGAGCGGTGGTTGATGGGAGCCTGGCGACTAACTCCGTTGGCGCAAATCGAGGCAGAGTGTAGAGCATGCCAGAAATGGCTTGACGATTCACCGGGCTCAGATTTGCCTTATAAAACCAGCTTCCCGACTGATCTGTAAGAATTCCAGACAGGCCTTCTCCGTCCAGGTCAACCCAGCGGTAGTTGGATCCGTCCAGTCCGTTGGGCACGTTCACCAGGGAATTCGGATCCACGTCCCGCACCGTTTCGTCGATTGTCGCCTGTGTGTACTCAAAAGACAGCGGCGGAAGCGCGTCGGAGGAGTAGCCCCCGGCTCCGTTGCGAACAAAACTACTTTGGGTAACCGACAATAGATATGAATAAGGAGCCTGGCTTGGGTCGGCGGGAGAAGCCGATGGGTGCGTCAGGTCAGTTGAGCACACCAGGCAGTTAAGCCCCACATCAGGGTCGTGCGGAAAATTGTGAAACATGAGAGCGCGGCGGCACAACCGGTAGGTTCGTATTTCGAAGGTCGAACGGTAAGTAGAAAATGGGTCCAGCCGGCAAGCCCAGGGCAGGCCGGTATCCTGTGGAACAGGATTCAGCAAGTCGTGGTCCCCGTAGTCGAAAACTAATTCGAAACAGCAGTCGTTCGGCAACGGCGTCTCCGCCCCTGCCGTAAGATCGGGAAAGTACGGGGTTCGGTTGCCATAGAAAACACGCTTGATGTAACGATTTACTGAGCGGGTCGCATCGCTGCGATTGCGTTCGTGAACCTGGGTTGTGTCCACCCCCTGCGAATCTTCGGGCTTGTACTCGTAGCTAGTAACGTTGCCCTTATCATCATAAGTTTCACAGACGAGCCAGCTGAAGACGCGAGTTGCATCTCCCGGGTCACAAATACGGCTTTCGGCTGTCTTGCCGTACCAGGTGGTGATGTTGTCTTTACTAATCGATCGCCAGAAGGTGTCCTGCGGGTTTGATAAGTTGGTCCAGCGCTCAATCCGTGCAAACAAATTGTCCACGCGGGGCCGATACTGACGGATAGTGTATTGATTGCCATAGACTGTTCGCGCTTGCGTGACATCGCGAATCCATTGACCGGCGGACTCGACCAGCGTCGGGATAAGATCCTCGGCGCCGGACAGAATAAAAATGTCTGACTCGTGAGCATCCTCATACTGGGGTAGACCTTTATCGGTCTTGCGCGTGATAGCCGGAAGCGCCAATGACCACCCGAACCCAAAGGCGCCGTTTCCCGAGCCGGAATCATAGGAAAGCGCGAACTTCGGTCCGAATCCTGATCGTCCAGGGCTAGTGTAGACAGGAATGGTCAAGGCGCCCGAACCGGTAGCTGGGTTCGCGGCAAACTTTTCTCCGATTCCCCGAATCGCGCCGCCACCTTTGGGCAATGATAACGACGGCGTGCTGGGAGCCTGAGGCTGTGTGCCCCTCGCCGTTCGATCTTTGCTATAGCTCTGGCTTTCAGGCATTGGTGCCTCAGATGGAGCTTCTATTCCAGGCCCTTAATTCCTATGGTGATCTTGCGGGGCTACTTCGTTTCAATCTGGCCTCAAAGTCGTTCGTTTGCGGAACGTTGAGTCAAAGCAGGGCCATTTGGTGAAGTGCTGGGAGCGTCCAACTCTCAAAACCCGATCATTCTTTTCCCATTAACCGGGCGACATCGATTATGCAGCCTCGACCTGTGGAAATTTTATTAAATACAAGCTGCTCACCAAATTCGTCGGTCCATCCAGATCCGCGCACTTCGAACAGGCGACGATCGCGATCAACTCACTTAAGGAGGGATGCGACGCAACAAACGAAATGAACCCAACGAAAATCGGTATGGCTGCCTTGAGCAGATGGTGCACACCAAGGCGCATTTCGCCCCAATGTGCATTGATGAACGTGGCAGTTTCTGGCTTTTAGCTCGTCACGGCGACTTTGTAGGTACATCGATGACAGCTTATGACTACAGAGATGACAACTTATGCTTCAAATCACAAAACATCTTACCCCGGCGGTCCGGATTCAGAAGGCCCGGACCGCGCTCCTTCTCGATCATCCTTTCTTCGGTTCACTCCTCTTTCGCCTGGGCGGACGGGCCTCGGGCTCGATTCAGACCATGGCCACGGATGGCGTCTCCTTGTTCTACAACCCGGCATTTGTTGAGACGCTGAACGCGGCAGAACTCGCCGGAGTCCTGGCTCATGAAGTCATGCACCCGGCACTCCAGCATCACACCCGTCGCGGCAACCGTGACCTGAAGCGGTGGAATATAGCATGCGATTATGCCATCAACCCTCTACTGCTCGATGCCGGGCTTACGCTGCCAAAGGATGTTCTCATCGAACACCGCTTTCGCGGCATGAGCGCCGAACACATCTACAACCTGATCGAGGAGCAACGAGATCAGGACGGCGCAAACGGTGAAGGAAAGAACCAGGATGGTGTTTCTTCCGACGGAGAGGGCCGAAAGCAAGCCAACAATCAGAGTGCAGATGGCGAGCCTGCTGCTCCGGCAACACCGGGCGGCTTCGGCCAGGTGCTGGACGCTCCTGAACCCCAAGGAGACGACGGCGAGACCGTGGCTGAACAGGCGCGGGAATGGAAGATAGCGGTTGAACAGGCGGAGAACGTCGCAAAGCTTGCAGGCAAACTTCCAGCCGGCATCACCCGTAGCCTCGAACAATCCGAAACTGCCGGTGTGGACTGGCGTGAGTTGCTGCGCCGCGCCTGGTCAGAGACCATTCCGTCTGACTACAGCTGGATCCCGCCCAACCGGCGGCACATCTGGGCCGGGCTCTATCTCCCGGGTGTCAAGTCTGAAGGTGCGGGAGAAATCGCCATCGCCGTCGATTGCTCAGGTTCGGTCAGTGCGCGCCAACTGGGTCTCTTCGAGACGGAAATTAGCTCCATACTCGAGGGTCAGCGGCCGAGCCGCGTGCATGTGCTGTACTTCGACACCGAGGTCCATAAGGCGGAGATCTATCAAGCAGGGCAACCGATCGCGCTCACTCCTGTTGGTGGAGGAGGAACGAACTTCGCGCCCTGCTTCCGCTGGTTGAACGAGCGCGGAATTGTGCCGCAGACTCTTGTGTTCCTAACAGACCTTTGCGGCACTTTTCCGGAAGAAGTTCCTCCGTACCCAGTGTTGTGGGCCTCCACAGAGTCGCGCGTGGCACCATTTGGGCAAGTGATTCCCATGGAAGCGGCTTAGCTCCCGTTTCCGCAGCCTAAGTCTTCATTTGCCTGTTAGGCAAGGAACAGTCGTGGGTCAGTGTCCAGTTAGACCGTAACCCAAGCGTACGTCAGCCAGCCAATCATCAGCCAGCCAATCAATTGTCTTACCGTCTAAAGTTACAAACTCGCTAAGTCCAAGCCACGCTGCGTCTGGAACACTTTCGAATGTTTGGCACGAAATGTTGTCCGTCTCCGCTTTAGAGAGTGAAGGCAGTCGAAAGCAAGACACTTCACAAAAGGAGACACAGTCATGAAACGGATCACAGCAATCGCGCTCTTCACCATCGCAGGTTTCGTCATCGCCGGCAGCGCATTGGCGCAGAATCGTGCCGTTCGGGCCGACGTGCCATTCGACTTCACCGTGGGCGACAAGCTGCTCCCACCGGGAACTTACGAAATTACGACAGCAATGTCCGGTGTAATCGAAATTCAGAACCGCGGCAAGCACGTCGCTGTCCTGACTCCGGCGTCACCCGACAACAACACATCACAAACCGGCAAACTGGTCTTCGATAAGCTCGGCAACCAGTACTTCCTAAGCGAGATACTCTGCCAATCGGCCATGAACGTGAGCGTGCCGCTGTCAAAGTACGAGAAGCAGGCCCGCATGCAGCAAGCCATGATCCCCAACAGGTCCCAGGTCCTCGTTGCTGCCAAGTAACTGGGGACTGGCTCATTCGCTACAAACAGACCCGGAGGCGAGAGTCTCCGGGTTAGTCATCGCCGCACGGAAGAGCAAGGATATCGGGCTTCTCTTTGACAAAATTCCCTGTTTCGGAAAATGCGTCGAACATTACAGACATCTCACCGTGCTTTCTCTCGGTCTATTCAAGGTGATCCTGAAACATCTATAGGCTAGTCTAGTATGGATCCCCAATTCCGATTGTGCATTCTCCATTCATGCAAGTATAGGTTGTCTGATCATTGGGATCGCCTTTGGAGCTATACTTCACCGTAGATATGTGATTACACACAGTTTCTCCGCCGACTGCACCACCATTGCAACTGATCAAGCTGAATTTCTTGCCGACAAAATATTTTCCACTCGCAAACGTGTCTTGAGTATCTACTGTGCTCCAGCCATCGCCATGTGGATCCTGATCACTTTGAAGGTAAACGCAGGTTGTCGGTGCTTGACCACCAACGCTGCATGTCCCAGGTGATCCGCTAGTCTTGCATCCAATGTCGGTGCAAATACTTAGAGTGTGATAGGGGTCTGGGTTGTGTCCAATGGACCGAAAACTTAGTAGGAGCGACCAGTTGCTCTGTGGAGTCAGCTTTACCGTGGTGAGGGAATTTCCATCGGCCGAAAGCACACCGTCGAGGTAAATCGGGACAGAAGGCGACTGAACCTGGCAAGTCCCCTCTTTACTCTTACAGTCGATAGGGGTAAGAGATCGTACCGTCACGGAGCCACCCCGTACCTTAAGAGGCGAACTAACGGCGCTTGTCGTGGCACCCTCCAACAGCCTAGTGTAGGCTTTAGCGACTTGCGGGTTGTTCGACGATTCTTCGTTAATTACATTCTCGACTCTTGGAAGGTCGGGACGTAACTTCTCTAGCGCGGGATCGTGTTGAACCTTTTGGTTAAGTGCATTCTCAGCACTTATAAGGGCCGGATCAACTTTCTCTACTTGCGACTTCTGTGGTTGGCAGCCGAGCCCGAAAAATGCCACCATGCCCAAAAGTCCTGCTGCATAGGTAGCGACTGTTCTCGAGTTACTCATCTTACAATACCTCCGTCAAGTTGAGCCTAACTTGACCAATTCCTGAAGGATGATTTGGTGATCGGGCCGAGCTGCGTACTGCTGATATGTCGAGGGAATCCAAGTTTTTTCGAATTCGCCGAGAATGTCAAGCGCTTTCTTTGCGCTTGTCGAAGAATTAGTGATATCCCCTGAAGCTTTGCAGGCCTTGGCTTCATAGTAGAGACTCAGCCATTCCGACTCTTTCTCCCCCTTACCTGAGAAATACCGGTTCGCTGTCTGGGCCATCGGCAGAGCTTGATCGGGCAAATGTGCCTGGAGGTCGACAGCGACCGCCGCCATGCTTGCCTCTGCAATCAACCCTTCGTCTGATTGTTTGTGAGCTAGGGCAAGTAACTGCTGGGCGTCTTTCTGAGCCTGTTTCATCTCCCCAAGTTCCGCTTCAGCCAGTGCTTCCACGCTTTCGAAGTCCGCGACTCGGTCCGCCGGTAGTGCGGCATAGCTGTTGAGGGCATGCCGCGAGATGCTGAGCGCCTCCGCGTATCGTCTTTGGCTTAGCAGCATCTGGGCTTGAATCATATTTAGCGCCGAGGCAATGTCAGTTCGCTTCCTGTCCTTTGCTGGTATTACGCCCAGCATGTCTTCTGCTTCGCGGTAGCGTCCAAGTCGCCAGAGCGCGTCGGCGCAATTCAGCTCGTGGTATGCAACACTTCCGTGAATCAAACGGCTGGCTTTGAGCGCCTCCTCGTAGTGAGTTAACGCATCGGGGAAGCGCTCCAGGTCGAGAAGAATATTTCCTACAGACTGTTCCGCTGTCTCAATCGATGCCGGGTCGTTCCATTTTCGAGCAAGCTGGAGCAGATCATTCGCCGATTGCAAGGCTTGGGCACTATCGCCCTTTCCTTCTTCCCCGCGGATAATTAAATCTGATGCATTGGCAGCCAAAGCCACGAAAGCGAAGGTTTTGTAATATTGAAGCGCCTCTTGGGCAAGCGGAATCGATTCGTCCCACTTCCCCTGCTGATCGCGAATGCTCGCCAGTCCGAAGTCGGCATTTGCTTCAAGCTTGGGGTGTTGGTTCTGTTTGCCCTGCTTTAAAGCCTGAAGGTAATACTGCTCTGCATCCGCGTAGTCCCCATTGGTAAAAAAGGCGTCCCCGAGCCGGTTCAGTCCATCGGTGATCCAGTATTCGATCTGGTTCTCCCGGGCGAGATGGATTTCCTGCTCGGCATACTGCTTCGCCCTTTTGGCATCGGCCTCGCTATTGCTCAGTTGTGCCAGCGTACGTACCTCAAGCTGCGGGCTCGGAATCTGGCGGGCGATTTCGAGCGAGGTGTTTAAATATAGCTTCGCCTTCTCCGCATCCCCGCGCATGTTCGCTGCATATCCCCGTTGATAAGCCACCTCCGCGCGGCCTTCCAGGTTGCTCTCTGCCTCGTAAAGCGACTCAGCTTTCTGGAATGCGGTCTCTCCGCCATCTTTGTCCATCTGTCGGCTCTTCAAAATGCCCAGATGCACGAATGGAGCTGGATCCTCCGGGTCAATTTTCGCGGCTGCCTCGTAATTCTTAACCGCCTCGTTTATATTTCCTGCCTTTTCATATGCTCTTGCAAGATCGAGATAGCCGTATGCTTTCTGATCGTCAGGCAGGCCTTGAAGTATCTGCCTGTAATCCTGTTCTGCTCCGTCGAAGTCCTGCGTGAGCGTCGCGCGAATAGCGCCAATGTACTTTCGATCAAGGTCAGGTAAATTCCTCTCCTGTTCCGGGACAGATGCGGTGAGCATTTCTGTCTGGGCCGGACTGGTGAAGTCGAGCTCCGCCCAAGCTTCCGCCAGCCGGGCATGCCCCAACAGGAACGTTTTTTCGTGTTCAACCGCCATCTGAAGAGCTCGGATGGCCTGCAGATATGTTCCTTCGCGTAGAGCTGCCAGCCCTTTCTCGTACCATCGCTTTGTCTCCACAGAAGGCGGCTTATAGAGGTTGGATCGGTATGTCAGGTAAGCAACTGCGGCGGCTACCGTCAGGCAAACGAACATGACCGCGGATGCCATCACCCTTCTTGGGACCTTTGCGGCTCTGGCACGCAGCCGCGTAACGGAGAGCGGCCCGCTCCGCAAATCCACGGCTACTTCTCTCGCCGATTGATACCGAAGCTTCGGATCGAATTCCAGGCACTTGCCGATGACCTCGTCGCAATGCCGCGGCAATCCCCGCTGCAGCGAGGACGCGAGGCATGGGTGCTTCCCTCTCGCGATGGCCGCTCCGACTGGCGTGTCGGCCGCGAACGGCTGCTGTCCAGTCACCAGTTCATAGAGGACGACGCCAAGAGCATAAATATCAGTCGCGGGACTTACTTCTTTCCCTACTTCGAACTGCTCCGGGGCCATAGAGTTCAGGGTTCCCTCAATTATGCCTGGAGAGCTGGAATCGAGATTGGTCGCCGTTTCGGAGGTAGGACCGTGGAATTCGCGCGCCAGCCCAAAGTCCATTAACACGGCGCAAGTGGACCCCTTCCGCGAGGCGAGCATAATATTGCGGGTCTTCAGGTCGCGATGAATGACTCCCGCTTCGTGGATGACCCTCAGGCCCTCGCAGATCTCGAGTGCGATGGCCTTAGCTTCCCGCCAAGGTACAGGACCCGACTTCTTGATTTTGTCCGCGAGCGTTATTCCGTCCAAAAACTCCATGGTCAGGAATGCCCGCTTCGATCGGCTATCCGAGGCCGGCAGCACATAGAATGCGTGGATGCGGCAAACGTGAGGACCGCTGATTTCGAGCGAGAGCTGAACTTCTTTCTTGAACCGCGAGATCATATCCGGGTTTCCGGCAATCTCAGGACGGATGGTCTTAAGAGCAACTCGTCCTATCTCAAGGTCGATCGCCTCGTACACCTCGCCCATGCCGCCGCTGTCGATCTTGCGGACAATCCGAAAGCGGCCCAGAATCAGCTCGCCGGGTGAAAACGACCTGGCTTCCGCCGGAAACAGGTCCCTGAGATTGACGATCGGAGTATCGACAGAACCCGTTTGCCCGTCACTTGCCTTCAAGAGCGCGGCGAGTTCTTTTTTTAGCTCCTCGTCATTGCCGCAGGCTTCCGCCACGTACCGTGCCCGCGCCGCCTCTGGCAATTCGAGAGCGGCGTGATACAGCGGCTTCAGATGTTGCCAGAGTTCCGGTGTCATGGCTGTTTTGAAAGTTCACCCTTCAGCCACGCGCGCGCCATGCTCCAGTCGCGTTTCACCGTGCGCTCCCCCACCTCGAGGACTGAGGCAATCTCTTCGAAGGAGAGACCTCCGAAAAAATGAAGCTCTACTATGCGGCCTTGTCTGGGATCAAGTTCGGTCAGTCGCTCAAGAGCTTCATGCAACGCGAGAACATCGATGGGAGATTGGCCAGGTGCCGGAAGAATATCCTCAACTAATGTCACCTGGTGCTGGACCCCTCCGCGCTTGCCGGCATGTCGCGCGCGGGCATGATCCACCAGAATGTGCCGCATGAGCTGAGAAGCGGTGGCGAAGAAGTGCGCCCGACTCTTCCAGTGAATGTGAGGCTCCTGGATCAGCCTGGCATACGCTTCGTTAACGAGGGCCGTGGGTTGCAGGGTATGGTTTACACGCTCGAAGCGCATGTAACGGCCAGCCACTCTGCGCAGCTCCTCATAAATTTGAGGAATCAGACGCGCCTCGACCTCTCGATTGCCCTCGCTCAGCTGGGCGAGAAGGGCGGTGATCGAGTTGTCCGGGCCTCCAGCGGCTGAACTCGTACCAGACATGGATCGGGCTCCGATGGTGGCAAGATTATAGCGCGATTGAATTTACCCTCCCGAGTAATATGCGAAAACCCCGCGGCGTCCTGTGCTTCTAACGCGAATCGCTGCGGCGAACGGATACCATCTCAGCCGTACAGTGGCCATCTCTGAGTCGAACAGGCGCAGATTTCCAGATTTTCGACAATCGGGTAAGCAAATAAATTGGTTATCCGCCAAATAGGTTCAGAGGAAGTTAGTGGCAAACTAGCGAAAAGAAATCTCGACCATCGTGCAGTCGTCATGCGCCGCAGCGGTTCCGCAGAAGCACGAGAGGTTCTCGACAAATTCTTCAAAATTGCGGCTCTTGCCGAACGATTCTTCCATGCGCGGGATGCCGAAGAAGTCACCCTGTACGTCCTCGGCTTCCGTTACACCATCGGTAACGACAAGAAGTCGTGTGCCCGGTTCGAGTTTCACCGCATGCGATTGGAACTGTGCGTTCTCAAGCAGCCCAACCGGCAGATTCGACTCGCTCAAAGGTACGATCCCCGTTGGCGTTCGCAGCAAAGGATGGATTTGTCCGCAGTTGATGTACTCGAGTTGGCCATTACTTTCCAGCCGGAGGACAATCATCGTTGCATACTTGCCCACATCTTTCGCGCAGATATATCGGTTGAGCGCTGTGGCAATTTGATCCAGCGCCTGATCGGCCACGAGCTGCATATACACCATTCCTTGTAGCGTTTGCGCCAATATCGCCGCTGCTACTCCCTTGCCTGAAACATCGGCGATAACCATATAAAAGTGATCGTCGGCAGCAACCACGTCATAGAAATCGCCGCCGACATCCGTGCAGGGAATGAATCGCGCCGAGATTGTTGCATACTGGATTTCAGGAAGCTGCGTCGGCATCAGTTTTTCCTGAATGCGGGCTGCGATCGCCAGTTCTTCGCTGTAACGTCTCGCCCTCTCCTCGGCAATGGCGAGCTGCGCGTTGTCAACAAGCGCCGCGGCCTCGATCGCGATCGTCTTCAGCAGATCATTGTCCACTTTCGTCAAATTTCCCGATGTTTGACGGCTGTCGAGATAGAGCACGCCAATCAGCTCACCTTGTCTGATGTCAGCCACGATGCGCCGGCTGCGCAATGGAATGCAGATGATCGTGCGGATGTCTTGCTTTATCACGCTATCGGAGCGAACGTCGCTCTCGGCGGTCAACGTATCCGTTACGATAAAGTCCCCGGTTCCGCCGAGCGCCTGTTGGATCGCGGTATGTGAGATCGTGGAATCATCGTAGAGCAATCTGCCGCCGCTACTAAGGCCGACCGTCACTTTCAGCGCGCCGCTTGCCTGATCGCGCAACATCACGTAGCCCCGCTCCACTTTGGTCAGAGCCAACGTGGTTTCAACCAGCCCGGTTAGTATCTGGTCCACTGCGCCCACATTGTTGAGCTTCCGAATCGCCTCCAACAGCCAGTTCAATTTTTCAAACGCGATATTAAGTGCCGCGTCCACCTTCAACGGGCCGAGTAGTTCTCGCAGTGTCGACCTCGACTCAGCAGCCCGCACACCGAAGAGAAGCAACGGCCCATCCAATTTGCCGAAGTGAATGGCGTCGTTTTTGGACAGCTTGTGTCGCGTGACACGCGATCCGTTGAGAAAAGTTCCCTGCTTGCTATCCTGATCCACTACATAAAAGGAGTCGTCCTCAAAAAGGATCTCGGCATGTTGGCGTGAGATAAACGCTTCTTCGAGTTGCAGATCGCTGCCAGGCATTCTGCCCACCGTGTATGGAGAATGGCTGATTTCGCTCGGGCTCTCGCGTGAGCCATAGACCAAAAGCACGGGCGTAGCAGGAACCTCGCGCATTCGGGAGCATCTCCAGACGGAATAACTGAAACTCAGCTACAACGGCACGAAATTACGACGGATTATATATAGACTTGGCCCGGTTCACACGCAGGTTGGCGCTTGACGGTAACCGGCCTCAGAGCCACCGTCTACCGAAAAGGTATCCAGCCCTAGGCAGGCAACCACTTGGGACGGGGACGGCCTGAACGCACCATTTTGCGCTGGCCACAAACGACGATAAAATCCCCAACCGATGAAGAGCAGGTAGTTGGATTCCGCATTTCTCAACGTATACCGAGGGTCGACTTAGAGACTCGGAGATAAGGACTGCGACGGTACAGTGACGATACGGGCGGCGCAATCTGACGGTCCGCACGACGGTACGGAAATGTTATTTTGAGTGATTTAGGATGCCTTACGGTGCATCGATGCCCCTAGAATCAATAGGTTACGACCCATGAGTATAACTGTTACGGCAGAGGTCCACGCAGGTTAGTCGGATCAGTAATAAGAACGCCCTGTGTTTCAGCCACGCTCGATTCAAATATCGGGCGTTTTTCTTTGGAGGCAGCGATGTTTCTATGTCAGCCATTGCTTGAAGTGCTTGCCGGACGCGGCATTGAGGACATCGACGCCTTCCTGAAGGTGCCATCATGGAACGATCTTCCCGATCCTTTTGCGATTCCGTCGATGGAAAGAGCCACCGCTCGTGTACTCGACGCGATCTGGAATCGCGAACGTATCACCATCTTTGGCGACTACGACTGCGATGGAGTCTTGGGAACTCACATCTTACGCTGCTTGCTGACGGGTTTAGGTGCAGCACCGAGGACCTATCTGCCGCACCGGGATGAGGGCTACGGTCTCAGTTCACCGACAGTCCATCGTTTTTCGTGCACCGGAACCGACTTGCTTATCACGGTCGATAACGGCATTAACGCACGGGCGGCCGTTCGATTGGCGCAACGGCTGGGGATCGAGGTCATCGTGATCGATCACCACCGCATCCAGGAGCAGGCAGACACCACGGCAGTATGGTCTGAAGCGTTCTGCGGAGCAGGCCTGGCTGCGATGTTTGCTTGGACCCTCGCACTGAAGGCGGGCTGGAGCGATACGAAGATTGAGCGTCTGTTGTCCTATTGCAGTCCATATGCGGCAATCGCTTCGATCGCCGATTGTGTGCCGCTGCTCGATTGCACACGAACTCTCGCCAGGCTGGGTCTCGCCGAACTCGCCCGAGCGAAGCACAAAGGACTGCAGGAGTTGCTTAAAAGCGCTTGCACCGATCCGTCCCAACCGGATTCGCGCGACGTGGCCTTCGGCGTCGCTCCACGAATCAACGCCGCTGGCAGGATGGCCCATCCGGCTGAGGCGCTGGCCGTGTTCGAGGCTGGGCTCGACGAAGAGGCTGTACGTCAGAGGGTCGACCGGCTCAATCAACTGAACCGGGAGCGGCAGTGCGCCGTGAAAGCGCATTTTGAAGAGCTCGTCGAGTCGATCGGCGCAAATACTCCGGCTGGGCTAGTGGTTTACCGCGAAACGAGCCCGAAAGGGATCGCAGGTCTCTTAGCGAGCAAATGCGTCGAGAGGTATTCGGTTCCGAGCATTGTGCTCGCTTCATCGACAATTCCTGGTGAGGTCGTTGGGTCAGGAAGAAGCATCGCTGGTATCGATCTGGTCGAGACTCTGCGGCCGCTTGGGGACTTGTTAGTTCGCTTCGGAGGACATGCCCAAGCGGTCGGTTTGACAATGGCTGTCGACCGTATCGAGGAATTCAGGGAGAAGTTTGCTCAGTCTATGGAACCGATGGCGCGAGGAAGCAGCAGCCAAAGACTTCATGCGGAAGCTGAGCTCCCGTTGTCATTTACCAACCGCCGCTTCTTTGATCAACTCCTTCTGCTCGAACCGTTCGGAGAAGGGAATCGTCCTCCGGCATTCTCCATTCGCATGGCCGAAATCGTGAGCGTTAGAAACAAATGGGCACGGATACGGCAGGGAAGAAGCAGCATCGAAGTACTC
>Ga0206844_10124_pt1 | contig 26792 bp, 21 predicted proteins | sample Alteio_BWOrgCont_22_FD_152907 | JGI IMG/M metagenome (GOLD analysis project Ga0206844, IMG submission 152907) | Enriched cells from forest soil in Barre Woods Harvard Forest LTER site, Petersham, Massachusetts, United States -... | ecosystem: Environmental > Terrestrial > Soil > Temperate forest >...
GTGAAATCAGTGACAAAGTGAAAGGATTGGGTTTTGGTGCTGACGATTACCTCACAAAACCTTTTGATAAAATAGAATTATTAGCGCGTATCCATGCTATTATCCGCCGCTCTCACGGGCATTCACAGTCAATTATCAATGCGGGTCGTCTGTCTATCAATCTCCAAAACCGCACAGCCAGTGTTGAGGGCAAGCCACTTCCACTCACCGGCAAAGAATACGCGATTCTAGAATTACTTGCTTTGCGCAAAGGGACCACTCTTACTAAAGACGCCTTTTTAAACCATTTATATGGCGGCATGGATGAGCCAGAACTTAAAATTATCGACGTATTTATTTGTAAGCTTCGCCGCAAACTTGCCGAAGCGCTGAATGATGAAAGTTGCATCGAAACAGTTTGGGGACGCGGCTATGTTTTGCGCGATGCACCAGAATTATCAGAGAAATTGACATCACCAGCACCGATACCTGAAACAACTATTTTACAGCGACTCTAGGATCGATTAAGGAAAGAGCTATAAGCTCTTTCCGTTTCTTAAAGCACTATTAGTGGATTCCAAAAATTTATTGGAAAAAATACAAAAATAGCAGTCTACAGTAGAGTTACTACGTAAGCATCTACCCCACTCCTGTCATCGCAAGGCACCATAAGGTGCCGCGGCGATCCAGGGGAAATTATCGAGTTTTTTGTTCTGGATCGCTTCGCTCACGCTCGCGATGACAAGCCTATAAGAAAAACTCATATAGTAGCTCTAATAATCAATCTTCAAACTTAAATTAAAAAATTAATAAAAAATTAATAAAAATACTATTTTTATTAATATAAACCACTACGATGGAGGGGTTTATGAGTTTATTTTATGAATTAATGCAGGGGAAACGGTTAATAACGGTCGAGATTATCTATCATTTACCTGATTTTCCCGAGTTATTACAAAGTTTTATTTGGCAAGATTATGATTTGCCCCCTGAATTTCCTAAGCTACAAGATTTCTTGCATTTTTGGAGTCTCTCGATCGACGGGCGCCTGCATTCGGTCAATGTTGCTTATGCAGAACCTTTAAAACTGCCCTTCGTACGCGTTGCTGACTTTGCAGCATCTATCCATTAAATTCATTTCCATCAAAATGCAGGGAGGTAAAAGTATCCATTTGCGTTTGCGGATCCTGCTCACATTTACGCTCCAAATCTGCTTTTTGAGTGCATAATTCGTCAAAAAAATCCTGTCTATTTGGTAGCATTTCCCAAACATCTGGCAAAAAGACCCCCTGGCTGTTTCCACGCCTCAAAACAACCCCATCTACCCCCGAACGAACAGCGTCAGCATTACAAACGCGTCGCGGATAGCTCAAAATCGAAATCTCAATCACTAAATTATCCACCTCGTCTGGACGCACGGGGGTAAAACGGCTATCTTTGACTGCGGCTGCAATCGTCATATGCTGTACGGCCAAATAAAGAGGCTCTTGAGGGAAAATATCGCCAATACATCCACGTAATTTCCCCTGTGTATCAGTTAATGTCACAAAAACAGCCATCGGCACTTGCAAAACAGGTTCTGCCATTGAGAAATCAAGAGTTTTTCCTTCATTAATATAAGCCTTAAGCGTCTCTCTAGCTATTAACAGGAGTTGCCTCTTTTGGAAAAGCGTAAGGACAAGCGTTTCTTGTGTATATGCTTCTTGCCACCCACCAGCCTCAGCCATGGTGGCGCCATAGCCTACGACTCGCGTTTTATCGTCAGAAACATCACCGCTTGTGGCATAAGCCAGAGGGGTTACCATAGCTTGAGGGGTAGCTTGTAACAACGCTAAAACAGTTAATATAGCAGCTGCACCACAAAGCTCGGACTCACCAGCACTAAAAGCTCTCTCCAATCCACATGAATCAAGGTCTTTAATTAAGGCCAATGTTTTTTGATCATGTGCTCGTGTTAACTCTTCCGGACGGTAATGCGTCATATCGCTTGAGGCAATGACCAAGAATCGCTTTGTAGGAAAAGCTTGCATCGTTTTAATCAAAGCCGCAGCCAAAGGCTGTGCAAAATCATGCTCAGTTATCAGAATCGGAACAATCCTCGCGTTCGGCCGTACCACTTGCAAAAAAGGTAGTTGTACCTCAAGTGAATGTTCTCCGCGATGCAACTCTTGATTTGCAACAATGCGTGGCTCAGCAACGATTAACGCTTGGACAAAATCTTTATCAACTTCCACACCTCCCAATGGTGTGTGCCATTGTCCCGCAGGCCAGACAGCTGCACCTGATACATATTTTCTATGCTGCGGCCCAATCAAAATAATAGTATCAAAGGATTCACCTTGTAATAACTGATAAGCCACCGCAGCGGTTGGACCTGAAAAATCATAACCTGCATGGGGTACAATTAAGGCAACAAGGGAATTGGTGGGTTTGGTAGGCTCCTTAGCTGCCGCAAGAAACCCGTTTATTTTTTGTTTCAGACTTGTTGGATTTTGGTCATAAAATTCACCTGCAACATCTGCTGGCCGATCTTGTGCCCAAACTTCATTTAACCCAGGGATAATGATAAGAAAAAAAAGAACACTATACCCAATTAAACTCGACTTTCGAGGTCCGGGGCTTGCAAGATCTGGGGAACCCGCAAACGAAAGGCATTGAAAAGAGCTTCCTGAGATTTTGCACTCGGCATCTTCAGTTTGATTAGGTGTAGGGCGAAACAAACTCAGGGTTGCTCCTCTCTTTACTAAAATCTACTTACAGAGTAGACATAACTATTGAATATGAACATCGTTTTGTGGTAAATTGTGCTAAATAAAGCTAACTCGGTTATATTTTTTATTACTTAAGGAATTCATATGACATCTTTTCGTGTATTTTCGGTTATTTTAGGTATAGTTTTTGTCTTAGCAACAACTACTTCCCCTGCTTTATCACAGTCAAGTTCACGTATTGCCGCCATCGTCAATGGCGAAATCATTACAATTTCTGATATAGATACACGCGTTAACCTCTTTATACTAACCTCAGGCATTAAAAACCCTGGTGATAAAGCCAAACTTCGCCATCTTGTCTTACAAAACTTAATTTTTGAGAGAATTCAACATCAAGCAGCGGAGTCTAAGGGAATTCGAATTAGCGATAAGTCCGTCGATGAAGCTACTGAAAAGGTCGCAAAAAGTAATAACTCAACTGTAGCACAGATGGGAAAATATTTTGCAAGCCAAGGTATTTCTTTACAAGCATTTAAGGAAATGATCAGAACACAACTTGCCTGGGTCGAGTATGTTCGTATGCATCACGGATACTCAATACAAGTCTCCGAAGCAGAAATTGATGCTGTCTTAGCTGATATTCAAAGTCGCTCTGGACAAAGTCAGTTTTCTTATATTGAAGTTTTTTTACCGATTGATTCACCTCAATCTGAAAACTCGGCTCGTCAAGATGCAGACAAAATTGCTCAACAGTTGCGCTCTGGTGCAAATGCTGAAATGGTTGCCCAGCAATTTTCCCAGAGTGTTTCCGCAAAGAATGGTGGCAAAGTTACTCTTATCTCGGAAAGCAGTTTAGACCCTGCTTTAGCTAGTGCTCTTAAAAAAGCAACCACAGATAGTATCGTGGGCCCTATCAGAATTCCTGGTGGTTTTGTAGTTGCTAAGCTATTACAACATCATTTTGCTGGTCAAGTCGATCCACGCGAAACAGAAGTGAGACTCATCCAAGTTGGTTTTGCGATTAATGATCAAATGTCCCAGGAACAAGCTGAGCAAATTAAATCCCAAATAGACGAACTTCAACAAATTCGTGGGGAGGCAGCCTTTAAAAAGCATGCCGAAGGACTCGGCGTTACGCCAACATCAACAACTGTAAAATTAGGCCAATTACCACCTGAATTTATGGCAATTGTTAAAAAAACAGCCCCAGGGCAATGTTTGCCTCCCGTTCGCACAGAAGAGGGAATTCTTGTAATGATGCCTCTTTCATTCAAGAAGGCTGAATTTAAAATGCCAACACGTGATGAAATCATGCAAATGCTTCAAGAAAAAAAGCTTGGCAAACAAGCACAAAGGGACCGTATGCATTTATATGCAGCAGCCTTTATCGATATTAAAGACAAAAGTTTACAATCTCCCCCTGCATTGGCGAACAAAAAAACGGCTAAAACCGCTGACGCAGCTGCATAATAAAAAGTGGTAATTCTGCCCCCACTACGTGAGGTCATTGCACGTTATGGTCTCCATCCTAAAAAAAATTTAGGGCAGAATTTTCTTCTTGATCCTGCTTTATTAAGCCGCATTGCGCATGCGGCTGGCTCATTAACCGATTGCTCTGTTCTAGAGATTGGCCCAGGACCTGGTGGACTTACGCGGGCTCTTCTTGACCAAGGATCCATGCACATTACTGCCATTGAACAAGATGAGCGCTGCATCGCGGCTTTGCAGGAACTACAACAACAATTTCCTACACGTTTGACGCTCATCACGGGTGATGCGTTAACATTCAAGCCTCAAGATTTATCTAAAGCCACTCCAACTAAAATAGTAGCTAATTTACCCTATAACATTGCCACAGCCTTGCTATTGCAATGGTTCCAAGATTTGACAAACATCCTTTCCATAACCATTATGTTGCAAAAGGAAGTTGCTTTGCGTTTAACAGCTACACCCAAAACAGCGGATTATGGGCGCCTGAGCATTATGGCACGGTGGCTGTGTACGGTCGAAAGAGTCTTTGATATTGCGCCAGGTTCTTTCTTCCCGCCCCCAAAAGTAACCTCAAGTCTTGTACACCTCGTGCCACGAGTTATTCCGGAAAATGAACGGGCGCTACAGCCGCTTTTGCAGCAAGTCACGCGCGTCGCTTTTTCACAACGACGTAAAATGCTGCGTTCAGCCTTAAAACCTTTATTTACAATTGACCAACTTCACAAGCTGGACATTACCCCAGAAAAACGTCCTGAGGAGCTGACGATAGAGGAGTTTTTACGGCTTGCACAAGCTTTACATGGATTAGCTAAAATCGTTACGTAACCTGCCGCAGTTTGTTAACAAAATCAACTAACCCAAGTTGACGCGTACGACGAAGCCGTTCTGCTGTCAAAATAGCCCGCACCTCGGCAAGACTTTTTTCCAAATCCTTATTGATAATCACATAATCATATTCGGGCCAGTGACTCATCTCGTTGGCAGCCTCTGCCATTCGTTGATTAACGACCTCTTCTGAATCCTGCGCACGCTCACGTAAGCGCTGATTTAATTCAACCAGAGACGGTGGCAGGATAAAAACGCTAACCATATCAATTCGCGCTAACTGAGCAAGCTGTTGCGCACCTTGCCAATCAATATCAAAGATGATATCTCTTCCCTGGACCAAGCTTTCAAAAACCTGCTGTTTGGGCGTCCCATATCCTTGGCCAAAAACTTGTGCATGCTCGAGCAACTCTTCTTGTTCAATCATATCGCGATATTGCGTTTGAGAAATGAAATGATAATCAACCCCGTCTTTTTCTCCCGGACGTTGTGGGCGTGTTGTGACTGATATTGAAACACTTATGTTTGAATCTTGTTCAATAAGTCTCTTGGCAATCGTTGTTTTCCCCGCACCTGAAGGCGAAGACAACACAAACATCAAACCACGCCTAGCAACTAAACCCACTGTTGACTCTTTCTTTTGTTATTTGCTTTTATTCTGCTCAGCCAAACATCTTTTGGCAAGTTTTTTGCTTTAAGAACAAAAAAGAGTGACACTGAGGCAAACGTCAGAAATAATAGAGACAAGGAAAAAGGTTTAATAACACTCTTTCAATGTATTTAATTACAAAGACTATTTTACGCCGTTTGGTTATATCAACTGTCTTTATCACATCAACGCTTTTAGCAGGTGTGTGGTTAACGCAGTCCTTGCGCTTTATCCAAATTATTGTAAACCATAACGTGTCAATTGCTGATTATTTTACCCTCGTTGGTTTTTTGTTGCCTGATCTTTTGACTCAAATCTTGCCCATCTGTATATTCATCAGCGTCCTCTTTACGTATAACCGCATTGATCATGATCATGAGTTGCTAGCCTTTCGTGCCTCTGGACGCAGCAACTGGCAACTTGCCAAGCCAGGAATTATTCTCGCAAGCAGCACGATGATTATCATAACCCTGATGAATCTTTATGTCATTCCGGCCTCTTATCGTCTCTTTCGTGACCATGAGCACGCAATCCGCAATGAACTAACCTCGATTTTCCTGCAAGAAGGTGCTTTTAATACCTTGCGTGGCGTCACTGCTTATATTAAGAGCCGAAATGTCGACGGTACACTTAACAACATTTTCATTTATTACACCGATAAAAACAGCAGCAAACATCATAGTTACGCGATCATGGCGCAAAAAGGTAAGATATCGCAAAACCATGAAGGACCCCGACTCCTGTTACAAGATGGCATCCGACAAGAAGTCGAGGTAGCAAAGCAACAAAGCTCCTTTTTCCGCTTTGAAGAAGTCAGTTATGATCTCAATACCATGATGAGTGATACACAGCCGCGGGCGGTTAAGCCTTACGAGAAATCACTTTGGGAACTTCTCTTCCCGGGAGAAGAAACAAAAGATCCTTTTGTCATTAGCAAAATGCGTGCAGAAGCACACCAACGGCTCCTTTTGCCCCTATTTTCTCTTCTTTTCACGCTGATTGCGATAAATACTGTTTTGAGACGAAAGATGAACCGGCAACGAAGCTTTTTAAGACTGACTGGAGGCACCTTTGTTGCCATCATTGTTTATGTCACGATTCATGGGCTCGTTAATATGAATAAACACGTGAGTTTAGCCATCCCATTGGCCTATTTATCGGTTTTTATCGCATTGTGCTTTGGTTTTGTAGGCCTGGACATCTCTTTAAAACAACGTTGGCGGCTTTTTACACATAAGGAACCCGCGTGAGATATTTATTTTCGACACTGAATTGTTATTTCTCTCGCCTATTCCTTGGTTGGCTAGGCATCTGTTGTGTCACGATTATGAGTGTGGTCTCATTATTCGAGGCAACTGAATATGCTCGCCGCTCTGTTGGGCGCCTGCATGTTGGAACACCATTGATTCTTGAGATGGTTTTACTCAGGCTTCCACAGCACCTTGAGCTTTTGCTTCCTTTTATGGTGCTGTTGGCAACCATCCTCAGCTTTTGGCGCCTTCACCATAGTGGTGAAATTGCCGTTGCGCGTTCAAGTGGTGTCTCCATTTGGCAATATACGAGCGGCTTGAGTCTGGTCATTATCATGATAAGCGTAGTTGACCTTGTCGTGTTAAATCCCATTGCAGCAGCGATGATGTCACGGTTACAAAATTTAGAAGCCATCACTTTTAGTGGGCAAGAAAATCGCCTCGCTATATCAGAAACCGGTTTGTGGCTGCGCGAGGTTCATCAATCACGACAAAGTATTTTTCATGCACAACACGCCAATCTTAAGGAAGCTAGTTTTTATAATGTGAACTTCTATCAGTTTTCTGAGACAGGTAAATATCTCGAAACAATCAATGCTAAAAAAGCGGTTCTTAAAGCTGGATATTGGGAACTAACCAATGTTAATCAATGGCGCGATGAAGTTCTCTCTCATGAAGAGACTCTGAAACTCCCCACAGAACTGACTCTTCCGAAAATCCAAGATGGTCAGCAATCGCCGCAAAGCATTTCCTTCTGGCAAATCTCTGATTATATTCGTATTTTAGATAAATCAGGTCTATCAACCCTAGGATATCGTTTATATTGGCACACACATCTCTCCAAAGTTGGCTTTATGATTGCCATGGTGCTGCTAGGCATTGCGTTTTCTCTACGTCATCCAGCACGCAGCATCAATTTGTTATCCATTGGGGCCGTCCTGAGTTTCGGGCTCTTGATTTACTTTTTGCGCGACGTCGTTTACGCACTAGGGTTAGCCGACAAGATTCCAGTGCTGTTGGCTTCATGGACACCCGCTCTTGTAACAGCCTTACTCGCAGCCACATTGATTTTGCATCTTGAGGATGGTTAAGCAATGCTTTTGGGGTTACAGCTATTCACTCGGAAAGCCTTGGATTGCCAAACCCCTGGATGGAATTAACAATGAGTTGGAAAAATTTCCTGAATTGCTTCGCTACGCTCGCAATGACACTAACTCCGTCATCGCGAGCGAAGCGTGGCGATCCAGAAAAACTTGGCCAAACCCTAAACCTCTTTGGACTCATCTGTTTTATAGTACTATACCCCTTCCCTGTTTTCGCTGATGCGCAAGTACCTCAAAAACCCATTCTGATCAAAGCTAATCAAGCAACTTATACAAGTTCCCTTGATAAAATAGTCGCCAGCGGCAATGTCTTGGTTTTTCACAATGATAGAACTCTTTTGGCCAATCAGGTTGTTTTTGAACGCCGTGAAGGCACCATTGAAGCCAGTGGAGATGTTTGGCTGAGAACACCAACGGGTGATTTAATTTGGGCCCAACATGTTTGGCTGGAAGAAAGCATGGAGAATGGTAAGCTCTCGCAAATACGTATTCTCATGGCAGATAATAGCCGCTTTGCCGCCATTGAAGGGCTTTACCATCAGGACAACACGGATCTATGGGGAGCCGTATATTCACCTTGTCGTGTTTGCCAAAATAAGAACGATAATAAGCCTCTGTGGCAAATCAAAGCCGACCAGGTCACCCATAACCGAGCGGAACAAATTATTGAATACAGGAATGCCCGTCTTGAGATTATGGGTGTGCCCGTAATCTATACTCCTTATTTCCGTCATCCCGACCCCACAATCAAACGCAAATCTGGCCTTCTTGTGCCCGTATTTGGCCGGACAAATGATCTTGGGCTCATCTTTGGACAACCTCTTTATGCCGTCCTTTCAGAAGATAGCGATACAACCATCACGCCTCTGTTCACCAGCCGACAAGGGCCCGTTATTATTGGTGAATATCGCAAACGCTTCCGCGATAGCCAATGGCTCTTCCATAGCAGCTACACCCACACCAAACATTTGCCAAATCTCTCGGGTAGTGCACTCCCGCCGCCCACAGCCAATCGCTGGCACTTCATCACCAAGGGTCGCATGGAACTAACGGATTATCATTTATTAACTGTGAACATTAATCGAGCCAGTGACACAACATTTTTACGCCGTTACCCAATCTTACCGAATAAGTCTTATTTAATCCCCAAAGACAAGAACTTAACCTCAACGGTGGCCTTGGAGCAATTCTTTGAAAAAAGTTACGCATCGGCAGCTTTTTATGCTTTCCAAACCGATAATAAACCAACGACACCTTTAGTGGCCCCACTTGCGGATTACCATTTCCGCACGCAACCAGGCCCTAATGGTGAAACCCTTGAAGCAACCTTTAATTTCCTGTCTCTAACCCGCCAGCAAGATATTCCAGGTAAATTCCCCAAAGATTCACAACGCCTTTCCAGCAGTGTTGGTGGACAAGTTCCTTATATTTCCCCCTGGGGTGATGAATGGAAGGCAGAGATGTGGCTGCGTGGTGACATTTACCGTCTCAAGCATTTCCGCACCAATAGTATGATTGCGCCTCATTTGCATACACAAGGACGGTTCTTCCCGCAAGGAGCTTTACGCTGGCGTTACCCATTCATTAGTTACGCAACAACAAGTAGTTGGTTATTGGAACCTGAGGCGATGGTTGTCACATCGCCAATTTTACCTAACAAACGACGTTTCCCCAATGAAGATGCGGACAATGTGGAACTTGACTATACCAACCTTTTCAAATTGGATCGCTTTCCTGGGCTTGATCGCCTCGATTTTGGTAGTCGTTTGGTTTATGGTTTTAATAATACGTGGCAATTCTCGTCACAACGCCGCGTCGCCTTTTTTCTGGGTAAAACCAATCGCCTGGATCATCATCAGGTTTTGCCTCCCGGCGCTGGAGAAAATTCCCACGGCTCGGATGTCATTACCCGCCTCAAGATTGAACCAGCTCATTGGCTGAATCTGCGCCATCAATCACGCTTGCAACAAAAGAGACTCCACCTGCGTGTTGCTGAGACTTATGTGATTGTCGGCAATCCAGTCCTAAGGTTGCAAGCAGGTCATATTTACATCGTTCCACAACCCCTCTTGACCATTCCACGCATCGATCAAGTTAATTGGCAAGTCAGCACACAAGCCATTGATCAATGGACAATTGCTTTTGCCGAGAGCCGGAACTTGCGCGGTGGTGTTTTGGCTCGCCTTATCAGCTTTAATTATCAGAATGACTGCCTCCAAGCGGTTATCGGTGCCTATCACACAACTTATAGCGACCGCGATATCCGCCCCGACACTGGATTTCTGTTCCAGTTGAACTTTAAGAATCTGGGAACCTTTAGCCCGATAACTTCGCCCACATCACCAAGCGATATCTTTAATTCGTTCTTTTCGTAGGGAGCTTTGAAGTTTTCTGGATTGCTTTGTCGCCTTTGGCTCCGCGCAATGACGTCATTGCGAGCCAGGCGTAGTTCGAAGAACGAAGCCCGGCGTGGCAATCCAGAAAATGCTAATAAGCGTTCCTTATTATAACTGGAGATAATAAAAAACCCCTCTCGCGGAGGGGTTTTTGAGGTGTATCAGTTTGGTTGCTTTTTATTATTCAGCTGCACCTGCCGCTGTCATTCTATCCAACTCAGCTTGGTTTCCTTCCAATTCTTTCTGCTTTGCTTCAATTTGTGCATTAAGGTCACTAAGTGCTTTAGTCGCAGCAGCCTTTTCATCCGCTTTAATACTGCGTGATTTTTTCTTTAAATCTGGGAGTTTAACTTGCAGAGCTGCAATTTCACCTTCTAGCTTTTCAATAGCATCTTTCAACTTGGCAGCATTTTTAGCCTGATTTAGTGTTGCTTCTTGTCCTACCTTTTCAGGTGCCAGAGTTGATTTCTTCTTCATAGCTTCAGCGGCTTCTTCCTTCTTCTTTTGAGCTGCAGCTTTCTTTTCTGCAGCAGTTGCTTGGGCTGAAGTTGCGTGGCCTGCTGCTTCTTCTGCAGCTTTTTGCGCCGCTGTTTCTTTACCTGCTTCCGCTTCTGCAGCTGCAGCATTTCCTTGTGCAGTGTCATGTAGACCTTCTGTTTTTGTCTTTACTGCATTAGTATTGGTTACTAGCTCGTCAATTGCGGGCCCCAATATAGACAATATCTTTGTAATTTTTTTAGAAGCTTTGACGGCCTTACCCCATTCATCCTTAATAGTAGGATCTATCGTTGCTGCAGCTTTATCCATCGAGTCAGTAATCGCTTGATTGTCATTCTGCGCTTGGGCAACCTCAGTTTTCATGGCTTTCGCTTTAATATCCAACTGCGCCCCAACATCCTTAAGTTTAGCCAGAGATGCTCCATGCACAGCTGCCTCTTTAGTATGTACAGCTGCCTTTGCTTTTTGTTCCTCTGCTGTTTTACCATGTCCGGCTGCTTTTGCTTTTTGTTCCTCTGCTGTTTTACCATGTTTAGCAGCTTCTGCATCAGCTGCAACCGCTTGGTCAGAAGCCGTTATTTCTTCACGTGCAGATACCCTTTTAGACTCTCCCCCAGTCGTAGTATCCCTCAGCTTTTTTGCTCTTATCTGCTCCTGCAGAGTTGCAGCCTCAACAGCGCCCACAAAGGCAATCCCTAACCCTATCATAAGGGCGCTTAACACCAACAACATCTTCTTCATTGTAAAATTCCTACTCTTGATTTCTTTCATAAAGGCCAGCTCTATAAAAAACTAAACTGCTATCTACAGGATAAAAACAAACGGTTAAGAAGGTATTAAGAAGAAGTAGAAGGTTTTGACCCTGTTAGCTTTTTGCTCCGAAACAACAACTGACGGTTAAAACACAACAAGCACTCCTGTTGTAAAAGCAGGTAACCTTAACTACTTTTATTATCCAGATACACTAGCAGCTGTCATTTTCTCCAAAACAGCTTGCTTTGCTTCCAATTCATTTTGCTTTGTTTGAATTTGCGCATTAAGATCGGCAAGTTTTGCAATTGCATCATTTTTAACTGCTGTAAGAATACTACGTGCTTGTTTCTTTAAAGGAACCTGTTGAAGTTTTAACTTTGCAATATCCCCCTGCAGATTTTCAATCTCCTCGTTCAACGCTTCTTGGCTTGTCTGTGCAGACGCTCCTTTAGCAACTGGCGCGGCTCCTATGAGCTCGCCGTTGCCGCTGCCGGCACTGGAGCTGCTACTTGGCTCTGCTTCCCAGCTTTTGCTCCCGCTTTTCCCTTGGCGGCAGCGCCACCTCCACCAACTCCTACTATTTTTAATATTTCCGCTTCTGCATCTATACTTTTGTCGCCTCCCGCAACTTTGTCAGCTATATCAGATATCCTTTTTTCTGTAGAGTCATCTTTCAATGCTTTTTTTCCTGCGGAATCAGCATCACTAACTGCTTGTTCTACATCTGTAGCTTCTCCAGTTGCTAATGCAGCAACACCTGCTTTATCTGCATTTTGTTGTGCTTTGATTGCCTGTATGATTACTCCTTGTTGTGTTTTTGATTCTTGTTGTAGTACTGCTAACTTTGCTTTCAAAGATCTTACGACATTTCCTATCACAAGGATCCTTGCTTTCTGCTTCGCCTTCAACTTAGCTTGCGCTAGTTTCAAATCTGCCTTTGAATTTTTTACGGCCACTGATGCTTCTTTAACTCCAGCTTTAGCATTTTTCAAAGCTTTTTCGCTGGCTTGCTTCTTTCCATGCAATCCTTTTAGTGGTTTATCTTCTTCTCCTTTTGCTGCATCACCAGCACTAGCACTAGTATCTGAAGCTGGTGGTGAGGCTGATGCTCCTGCTGCACTGCCTGTTGCTGAACTCTGGGCTGCCGCCTGCACTACACCACATCCCATTACCATAAGAACCGCTGCAGTTAGCATTGTTGTGATAAATCGCATCTTTTTTCCCCTTGTGGACTTCTCTTAAAATTTTCCTCTTTTTTAGGTTAAAAAATAAGAATTAACATGGAGTTAATAATTTCTGTGGATGGCAGCAAAAACATTTTGCCAATTCTACATCAAAAGACACTAGGAATTGGGCACGAATTTGCGTATAAATGCTAAAGTATGACAGCAAAGGAGGGTACCGTGGCCGCATCCGTAAATAAAGTTATTTTAGTCGGCAACCTGGGGCGGGATCCCGAGGTACGCTTTAATCCTGAGGGTGGCAAGATTGTCAACTTATCCCTTGCAACAGGCGAGAGTTGGAAAGACAAAGCCACTGGTGAACGGCGCGACCGCACAGAGTGGCATCGCGTGGTCATTTTCAATGAGCGCTTAGCTGAAGTTGCGGAACGTTATCTTAAAAAAGGATCAAAAATATTCCTTGAGGGTCAATTACAAACACGTAAGTGGACGGATCAAGAAGGTAAAGAACGCTACACCACAGAAATTGTCATTTCTCGTTATCGTGGCGAGCTCACCATGCTTGATAATCGTGGCTCGGCAGAGGAAGGTGGCAGCCCTGACAACAGTGGACAAGACTTTACTCCAAGTCCAGCCGCCACACAAAATTTTGATCACTTAAATGATGAAATTCCTTTTTGATATTTTATAAGGTACACTTCATTAATGAAGCAAAGAGTGGGAATGCGAATTATGCGCATACATTTACGTTAGTTAGGTACAATTAAGCGCATGACCATCCAATCAGATATTAAGCCTGTTGCTATCGAAGAGGAGATGAAGCGCTCCTACCTTGATTATGCCATGAGCGTAATCGTTGCACGTGCGCTTCCTGATGTGCGCGATGGCTTAAAGCCAGTCCACCGCCGTATTCTTTACGCCATGCATGAAAATGGCAACAGCAACGATAAACCTCACCGCAAGTCGTCAAGCGTCGTTGGCTATACCATGATGCGTTACCATCCCCATGGTAACATGCCTATATATGATGCTTTGGCTCGTATGGCCCAGGACTTCTCGCTGCGACTCTTGCTGGTCGACGGCCAGGGAAACTTTGGTTCCATTGATGGTGATCCACCCGCAGCTGAACGTTATACCGAAGCGCGTTTAAGCAAACCAGCGCATCAGCTTCTTGAAGACATTGATAAAGAGACGGTTGATTTTCAGCCCAATTACGATGACACAACCCAAGAGCCAAAGGTTTTGCCGGCGCGTTATCCGAATCTTTTGGTAAACGGGGCCAATGGTATCGCCGTTGGTATGGCAACTAACATTCCCTCCCATAATTTGGGGGAGGTTATTGATGCTTGTTCTGCTTTGATTGACAACCCTTCTCTTTCTGATGAAGACATGTTGACCTATGTTCAAGGTCCTGATTTCCCAACCGGTGCAATTATTGTCGGCCGTGCAGGTATACGAGATGCTTTTCGCACAGGTAAGGGATCCATCATTATTCGTAGCAAAACGCATATGGAGAAATTACGCGGCGACCGCGAAGCCATTATCGTTGATGATATTCCTTACCAAGTTAACAAAGCACGCATGATTGAGCGCATTGCTGAGTTGGTCAAAGAGAAGACAATTGAAGGCATTTCTGATCTGCGAGATGAATCAGACCGCGATGGCATTCGTGTTGTTATTGAATTAAAGAAAGACGCTGTTTCCGAAGTCATTCTCAATCAGCTTTATCGCTATAGCCCCTTACAGACCAGCTTTGGCATTAACATGTTAGCCCTTAACCATGGGCGCCCAGAACAGATGTCGTTGAAAAAAATCTGTCAGTGCTTTCTTGAGTTCCGCGAGGATGTCATTATCCGCCGCACGCGCTACGAATTGATGAAAGCACGTGAAAAAGCCCACGTTTTCTTAGGCCTCGCCTTAGCTGTGGCTAATCTTGACTCCTTGATTACCTTAATTCGTGCAGCACCCGATCGGCAAACCGCCAAAGCGCAATTGATGGAGCGCGCCTGGCCTGCTGAAACAATTGGTTCTTTGATTACACTTATCGAGGCCAGCGATGATCAAGCAAAAGCGCCGCCAACACAGTATCGTTTTTCAGATGCTCAAGCCCAGGCAATTCTCGATCTACGTCTGCATCGCTTGACAGGATTGGAACGCGAAAAAATTGCTGCTGATCTTAAAGAATTAGGCGAGCTCATTGCTGGCTATCTAACGCTTCTGGGGGATCGAAAAAATATTCTCGAGATGATGCGCACGGAACTTTTTACCATCAAAGAACAGTTCGCAACACCGCGTCGTACCCTCATCGAAGATGCGCAAGCCGCTGTTGATGAAGAAGATCTTATCCAGCGCGAAGATATGATTGTCACGGTTAGTATGGCTGGTTATATCAAGCGTGTCCCCTTGTCCACTTACCGCGCGCAACATCGTGGCGGCAAAGGACGTTCCGGCATGGGCACACGGGATGAAGATGTGGTGAATGATGTTTTTGTTGCCAATACCCATAGCCCCATTCTTTTCTTTACGTCCACAGGTAAGGTATATCAGTTAAAGACCTACCGTCTCCCCTTAGGTAACCCAACCGCCAAGGGACGGCCTATGGTGAATCTATTACCCATTACCACAGGTGAGGCTATTTCAACAGTTATGGTTCTGCCCGAAGACGAGACCAAGTGGCAGTCCATGGACATTATGTTCGCAACCTCCAAAGGTAATGTGCGACGCAACCGCTTGAGTGATTTCTTAAATATTAAAGCGAGCGGCAAGATTGCCATGAAGCTTGAAGCCGATGAAAGCCTTGTGGGTGTGCAACTCTGCCAAGACCAGGCTGATGATGTCATCCTGTCAACCCAAGGTGGTAAACTCATTCGTTTCCATGTCAATGAAGTCCGCGTTTTTGCTGGACGTGATTCCAATGGTGTTCGTGGTATCCGCCTTTTAAGCAAAGATCGCGTTATTAAGATGGCGATTGTAAAACGCATGGATGCAACAACCGAAGAACGCGATGGATATTTAAGGCAAGCGGCAAAAGTACGTCAAGCGGATGATGAGCCAGAGCTTGAATTAGAGTCAGCAACACCAGCTACCTTGTCACCTGAACGCTTTGCTCAGTTGGCTGCTCAGGAACAATTCTTCCTGTGTATTACCGAGAAAGGTTATGGCAAACGTAGTTCCTCCTATGAATATCGCTGTACCGGCCGTGGGGGCCAAGGAATCGATAACATTATTGTTAATATTCGCAATGGTGGGGTTGTCACATCCTTGCCCGTGCTTGATAGCGACCAAATTGTTCTTGTCAGTAATTCAGGCCAGCTTATCCGCTGTCGTGTTAATGAAATTCGTATTATAGGGCGACGTACGCAAGGAGTTAGAATCTTTAATCTTGGGGAAGATGAACGTGTTGTTGCCGTTAGCCTGATTCAAGAAACGGATAAAGAAAATGAGGCTGATCCTGAACCAACGTCAGATTAAGGTTTCTTGACCATGTTGCTCCTTTCCATTGTTATTCCTGTTTATAATGAAGAAGAAAATCTTCCAACTCTTTTCCAGCGGTTAGCTAGTGCTCTCGATAGCCTGAAAACACCTTATGAGATTATTTTTACCAATGATGGGAGTCGCGATCGTTCTTTAACACTCTTGCAAGAATTTCACACACAACGTCCCCAACAAGTGCGCATCATAGATTTTCAAGGAAATTATGGGCAACACATGGCCATCATTGCTGCTTTTGAGCAAGCTCGCGGTGATACAATCATCACGCTAGATGCAGATCTGCAAAACCCACCCGAAGAAATTGGCAAACTTGTCGATGCCATCCGAGCCGGACACGACTACGTCGGCAGTTATCGAACCCAACGGCAAGATTCATTCTGGAGACGCTGGATGTCTCGTTGCATCAACTGGTTGCGCGAATCTATCACCAATATCCACATGCGTGATCAGGGTTGCATGATGCGTGCCTATACACGACCCATTGTCGAGCAAATTATTAATTCGCGCGAACGTTCCACGTTTATACCAGCGCTGGCCTGGCAATTTTCCATGAACCCCACAGAAGTTGAAGTTCGTCATGAAGCCCGTGCTGCGGGGACTTCAAAATATAATCTTTATAGTTTGATTCGTCTGAATTTTGATCTCATCACGGGATTCTCGCTCGTGCCCTTACAGCTGTTTACCATTTTTGGTTTAGCTGTTTCATTTTTAAGCGGCTTGCTCGTTGTTTATATGATGTTGCGTCGTTTTATTATTGGACCAGAAGCCGAAGGGCTATTTACCTTGGTCGCCATTCTTATCTTTCTTATTAGTGTCGCTATTACCGGCATTGGATTGATCGGAGAATATGTTGGGCGCTTGAGTCAGCTTGTCAGCCAACGCCCGCGTTTTGTGATTCGCCAAATAATTGAGGCTTCTGATGACCAAGATACTCGTCTTCGCTTATAGTGCGGTTGGCCATGCCTGCCTTGATTATCTCATTCAACAAAAAGAAACCATTGTTTCTGTTGTAACTCACAAAGATAACCCGCAAGAAACGTTATGGTTTCCTTCTGTGGCAAAACTAGCCGAAGCACATGCCATACCTATTCTAACACCCGAAAATCCTAATGATCCCCTTTTTATTAATCATATCAAAGACTTACGGCCCGATTTGATTTTCTCCTTCTATTATCGCCATATTCTTGCAGAAGAGATCCTCAACATACCTGCACGCGGTGCCTTGAACATTCATGGCTCATTGCTCCCCAAATACCGTGGTCGCGCTCCTGTTAACTGGGCGATTATCCATGGCGAAACTCAAACAGGAGCAACACTCCATCATATGGTAAAAAAGCTTGATGCAGGTGATATTGTCGATCAGATCGCTTTTCCGATCGGTAAATCTGACACTGCAGGAAAAGTTATGGAAATGATGATACAGGCAAGCGTCCAGCTGCTGATACGGCAACTCGATGCTTTGAAGGCAGGAACAGCGCCACGCACCCCCTTAGATCTATCGAAGGGAACTTATTTTGGTGGGCGTTCCGCTAAGGATGGCATTATCAACTGGCAGCAAACACCGCAAGAGATCCATAACCTTATCCGCTCACAACTACCCTATTCCCAATATCCAGGGGCGACCACTACATATAAAGGAAAAGCACTGCGCATTCTAGGAAGTCGCGTTATAGCAGGAACTTACCAAGCCGTACCTGGGCAAATTGTATCGCTCGATCCTTTGCAAATCACAGGGAACGATGCAACAACAGTCCTAGAAATAACTGATTATCAATGGATTGAGGGTAAAGAAAAATTAGAACTAAAAGGAATTTTGGGAACTTAATAAAAAGCATGGCAGAGTTTTTTCCTCTGCCATGCAATAATAAAGATTTTACTTTTGTTCTTGTGCGCCTGCGCCGGCTCCAGCACCTACAGATGCATTGACTGCACCTTTAGCGCTATCAGCAGCAGCACCTACGCTAGGATCTTTTGCAGCAGGACTCATAGCTGCTTTCATCGCACTGCCTTTGCTAGGAGCAGCACCAGCTGGCTTACCGGCTGCCTTCATAGCATCCTTTGCAGCATGAGCATCAACACGAGCTTCATCTGTTGCTAATTTTGTGCGACCTTTAGCTCTCTTAGCTTCTAATTTTGCTATGGCTGCCTTTGCTGCTTCCTCAGCCTTTTTAATATCTTTTTCAGCTTGAGCTTCTACTCTAGCCTTTTCTTCTTCTGCTTTCTTTATAGCCGCTGCTTTTCTCTTTTCAGCAGCTACTATAGCGGCTTCTTTAGTTCTTTCTATACGAGCTTCTTCTGTATCTGCTTTCTTTTCAATTGCATCAATTTTTGCATCCGCAGCTTTTGCAACCTTTGTTTCTTCCGTTAATATTTTTGTTTCTTTTTTTGCTTCATCAAGTTCTAGTCTTGTTTTTTTCTCTGCCGGTGACATCTCAGCTTTTTTGCCGTGATGTTCGCCATGATGCATCTTGTCTCCGTGTGCAGATGCTGCTGCAGGGCCACCTGCTGGCATAGTTGCAGGTGCTGTTGCTGGTGTACTGGCTGTTGATGCCAAAGCTACGGTCGATAACGACGCTAAGCTCAAAATTGATAGTGCGAGAACTCTCTTCATAAACGTATCCTTCCTCTTCATCATGCGTTTAGGCCTCCCAGCTGTTTTTATTAAGCTGACTAATTGCATTTTAGGAAAAATTAATTATTTACACAATCCTTTCTCAGCCATACTTACAATAAAAAAATAGCTTGAACACATAATTTGAGCAGACATCTCTCGAAAGGCAGCCTCTGCCTCAAAAAAAAAGACATTTGCATAGAAACCACGGTAGAAAATTATTTTTTATTCGCAGTCAAAAAAGATAAATGTATGCCCATACAATCTTTGTTTGTATGGGCATACTTTAAAAGTGATTAACCCGGATTAACAGCTGATCCAGTTGGAGCAACTGAGCCAGCTGCGGTGGGTGAGCCAGCCGCGGCAGCTGATTGGCTATGCTTATGTCTGTTTCTCTTTTTTCTACGATGTTTTTTGTCTGTGTGCGCTGCGGGTGGTTGTTGCCCTGTTACTGTCCCTCCTGGAACTTGTTGAGACGGTGGTGTTCCTTGGTTTTGTTGCGCCATAGCCACAGTCATTAATGACATTAAGCTAATGATTGATAGTGTGATAACTTTCTTCATATTTGTATCCTTCTTTTCACTCAAACATTTATAAAAACATCTAATGATTGTATTTTATTAAAATTATAGCGTTCACACAATCTTTCTCCCTAACTCAATAAAAGACTGGCCGATAAGCAAGAGGATATCTAAATTAAGGATATGAATAACATTCAGGAAAAATATGAATTAACGATTACGGATGAGACGGCTGGGCAACGCCTCGATCACTTTCTTGTACAGGCATTGCCAGGTTACAGTCGCACGCGCCTCCAAGATCTAATCAGTCAAGGACATGTTAGGCTTGAGCAAATGCCTATTCTTGATGCTGCCTATAAGGTAAAAATGGGACAGCAGTACAGCCTTATTGTGCCCCCACCAGAAGAAACCCACATCATTGCACAATCACTCCCCTTAGAAATTCTTTATGAAGACAATGATATTCTTATCATTAATAAAGCAGCTGGAATGGTTGCCCATCCTGCACCAGGACACAAACAAGAAACCGTGGTCAATGCATTGCTTTCCCATTGTGGGGATAGTCTTTCAGGTATAGGTGGTGTGAAACGCCCTGGCATTGTTCATCGCCTTGATAAAGACACCAGTGGTCTCATGGTTGTTGCCAAAAATGATCATGCTCATCAACAGTTAGCCGCACAATTTGCCTCGCGGACTCTCAGCCGGCGCTATTGGGCATTAGTATGGGGGCTGCTACCTCAACGTTCAGGTTCCATTGAAGGTGCCATTGGCCGTTCACCGCGTAATCGACAAAAAATGGCCCTTGTCAAAAAAGGCGGCAAACCAGCGCAAACTTTTTATAATGTTGAAAAGACCTTTATTCCTAAAAACATGCCACAACAAGCCATTACACTTATTGAATGCACGCTGGCAACCGGCCGAACTCATCAAATTCGCGTTCATCTCTCTGCAATAGGGCATCCACTCGTAGGTGATCCCGTATACGGTAGTAAAGGTAAAGGCAAACTATGGCCTGAGAACATTACACAGTTCCCGCGACAAGCGCTGCATGCCTTTCAGCTACAATTACAGCATCCACGGACACAGGAGATGATGACTTTTAATGCGCCTATCCCTCAAGACTTGCAAAACTTAGTTGAACAACTGCACCATTATACTTAAAGGATTTCAAGACGCCGGGCAGACGACCAAGCGGTAAGCCCGAGTGACGCGTATTCAACATACGTGACAGAGGGCGAATCCCGAAGGACGACGAACCCGGGGCTTGAAATCCGAAGAGTATATTGCTATGAGGAAATACAATCTTCATAAGAAAGGATCATACTGTGTCAGCCGTTGTACTCAAACTTAAGGATGGGAGCGAACGTCGTTATGACCAACCACTCTCAGGCCTTGAGGTTGCTAAATCAATCTCGCCCCGCCTTGCAAAAGAGGCTGTTGCCATCCGTTTAAATGGTCAATTGCGTGATTTAACTACCTCGGTTGAGAATGGCGCACAGATTGAGATCATCACCCGTCAAGATCCAGAAGGACTTGAGATTCTTCGCCATGATGCAGCCCATATTATGGCTGAAGCTGTGCAAGAGCTCTTCCCTGGTACACAAGTAACCATTGGGCCCGCTATCGAAAACGGATTTTATTATGATTTCCATCGTGAAACGCCCTTCACACCTGATGACCTGGTCAAAATTGAAGCACGCATGGCTGAAATTGTCGCACGTGATGAACCAATTATCCGTGAAGAATGGGATCGCGATACGGCGATTGATTTTTTTCTCAAAAAAGGTGAGACATTTAAAGCAGAAATTATTGGTGCTATTCCCCCTGGTGAGCAAATTACACTCTACCGTCAAGGTAACTTTATTGATCTTTGTCGTGGGCCACACCTACCCTCTACACGTTATCTGGGGACAGCTTTTAAATTAATGTCACTAGCGGGAGCCTATTGGCGTGGCGATCATCGGAACCCGATGTTACAACGAATTTACGGCACAGCCTGGAGTACCGACCAACAACTTAAAGATTACCTCTTCCGCCTAGAAGAAGCAGAGAAACGCGATCATCGACGTTTAGGTACTGAGCTAAACCTCTTCCATATACAGGAAGAAGCGCCTGGCAGCATTTTTTGGCATCCCAAGGGTTGGCAGCTTTATCGGACACTTGAAACTTTCATGCGCCATCATTGGAAAGAAAATGATTATGTGGAAGTCCGCACACCGCAGCTGGTTGATCGTTCCTTGTGGGAAGCCTCTGGACATTGGGATCAATTTCGCGAATACATGTTTACGATTGAAGGTGAAGATCGTGTCATCGCTGTTAAACCGATGAATTGTCCCTGTCATGTACAAATCTTCAACCAAGGAATGAAGAGCTATCGTGATTTACCACTGCGCATGGCTGAGTTTGGTTCCTGTCACCGCAATGAACCATCAGGTTCTTTGCATGGTCTCATGCGTGTACGCGCTTTTGCCCAAGATGATGCTCACATTTTTTGCACGCCTGAACAAATTGTCAGCGAGGTAAAATCCTTTTGTGCTCTTCTAAAAAAGATTTATCACGCCCTTGGTTTCGATGACATCATTGTTAAATTCTCTGATCGTCCCGAAAAACGTGCAGGCACAGATGCAACTTGGGATCACGCAGAAAAAGCACTCAAAGATGCCGCAACAGCTGCTGGAATATCTTATATTCTTAACCCCGGCGAAGGCGCCTTTTATGGTCCCAAGCTGGAATTCACATTAGTCGACGCCATTGGCCGTCAATGGCAATGTGGCACGCTGCAAGTAGACTATGTCCTGCCTGAGCGCTTGAAAGCCACTTACATTGGCGAGGATGGGCAACGCCATCGTCCTGTCATGCTCCACCGTGCCATTTTTGGGTCATTTGAACGCTTCATTGGTATTTTAATTGAGCATTTTGCCGGAAAATTCCCACTGTGGTTAGCACCTACCCAAGTTGTTGTAGCAACAATTACCCGAGAGGCTGATCCTTATGCTATCGAGGTCTGCGAGCAATTGAAAGCCGCAGGATTAAGGACTGTCCTTGACTTACGGAATGAAAAAATTCCTTATAAAATACGAGAACATTCTTTGCAAAAAATTCCCGCAATCCTTGTCGTTGGTCAACGCGAGGCTGAATCACAACAAGTCGCCATACGTCGGCTTGGGGGTGAGGCACAACAAGTTGTAAGCCTTGCCGAAGCTATTCAAAGCCTAACTCAAGAGGCGCAATTTCCAGAATAAGGAAGGACAAGCTCATGACAATAACTGTTAAGGCGCTCTCGCTCGACATGGCCAAAAAGATGGCTGATGCGGCTGAAGCTGCGGCTCTAGAAAAGTCACTTAAAATTGTCATTGCTATCATGGATAACCATGGCAACCTTAAATACTATCGGCGGATGGATGGTAATAATTTTATTAGCGTTAGAATGGCTCAGTTAAAAGCATTAACATCAGCCAGCATCCCCATTTCAACACAAGCACTCGCCGAAAGAAATGAGACACTTGCTAATGGCCCTTATCTTGGCGTTCCTGGTATTGTCTTGCTTGAAGGAGGATTACCAATCATAACCCATGATGGACAGCATATTGGTTCCATTGGCATTAGCGGCGCTACTCCTGAATTAGATGGATTATGCGCAAAAGCAGCGATTGCAGCCATTATCGACGTGCTATAAAGATCAATTAAAGCTTAACCTATGCTGGTGGAGCTGCCGCGGCGGGTGCAGGTTGCTGTCCTAAAGAAAGTGCTAATGCTGCAGCCAACTGCTCGTGATCCATCTCAGCCTCTTCTCCTGGTTCTTCCCCAGATGAACCAGTCGCACTCCCCTCACCAACAACAGCTGGTGGTGGTTGAGGCGCACTAGGATTTGCTACTGCCGGCATACCATTGCCTGGAACAGAAGGTGCTGATGCTGCTACAGCATCCGCTTTTTCCGCCCCTGCTGGCTTTCCTTTGCCTTCTTTATCTTTTTCACCTGCTGCTTCTCTATCTTTACCTTCTGATACTAAAGACTTTTGGCTTGCATGTAGTGTATCTTGCAAGGTAGCTTGTGGTGCAAGATAGTGGCCACCATCAGACAATCTTCCTGCATATTTGACCATATGCCGGTCAGCTTTCGCCACGGATGTCAATGAAAGTGCCGAAGTTGGAATTAATTTTTCATAATGATAACCGCCAAAATTAATCAAGTGTGTGTTACGCGCGGTATTTTTACCCTCTAAATCTGTAGCTAAAATAGTATCTATAAGGTAAAAATGGCTTCCAGCAGCTTCCGCCACTGCCAGAGGAACAGTATATCTAACGAGATTTTGTCTAAGCTGATTCAGATGCCAAACGGCAGTACCTCTATCCCTCACAGGATCTTTTCCTTCAGGAAAACCCGTAGCCCGCGTAGCCTCAAGAACAGCTTTTCCCAAACCGAGTCCTTCAATTATTCGTTCACGTTCCCCACGATCTGAACCTACGATTGTAGGGAAAGCCCTATCAAGTCCAGATGCTCCCTCTGCACGCAAAACAAGATTAAACAAACGTTCACCAAGTGCTTGCCGCTCTGCGCTGGGTACAATTTGAGCATTTCTTTTCTTTTCCTCGCTTAAAACGTCTCTAAATTGAGCTATGAAACCTAATAACTCAGGTATATGCTTTTGTAATCCTGGTCCTGTCTCATTAAACCAAGCTTGGGCATTAGGGAAGGCATCAGGCAACAAATCAGGTACACTAGTAATCGCTGCAGTAAGTCTAAGCCCAAAGTTGACTAGATCATTAACTTCAAGACAGTGGTTAATTTCTTCATTTAATTTCATGACAGTTTCTAATTTTTTAGCACCATGTTTTGGAGCAGTTTGAGTAACAACCACATTCCGCCACCAATTCAATCTGTAATTAATAAACTCTATATGTTCCAAAATGTTTTTAATGAGTCTTTTATTCGCTCCATTTAAACGCAAAAAATCAATACCTTGATAAATAGATTCGGTGACATCATCTGTCTTTTTACCATTCAAATTATCGAGCACCCAAACATTCAAGAGTTCATCTAATCTTCTTAGCTCAGCATCTCTTCCCTTTTGCTCAGCAGAAGTTAGCCTTAGCCAAAAGACCATTCCTTCAACAAATTTTTTGAAATTTGCAAGTGTTGCACCGGCTCCATAGAAATTTCGTTTAAAAACATAATCCCCGACCCAACCAAATATATTTTGATTTGAGAGTGCCGCAAGACCATCAACAGGGTCACTATAAGAGTAATCTACCGTTAGTGGAGATTCGACGCTCCCTGCCTGCCTAAACGTTAACTCTACATTTGTATCCACGACCGTTTGACCAGGAGATGGCCGCGCAAAATCTCTCTCCAATGTTTTACGCATTTTTTCTATATCGGTTTGAAAAGGTTCTGCTCCTAAGGCTGTAAATAGATATTGTACGAGCTGTGCCACCTGCAGCCTAATTTTTGCAGCAGTTGTAAGATTGAGTGTTGAGAATTCATGACTCGACTCATCTGTGTAACTTCCAACCTCTCGCCTGAGAGGTTGTGATTCTCCAATATAGCCCTGCAAAAGCCTCACAATAACGTCTAAAACTCTCGCTTTCAGTTCGCCATAAGCTGCATCTTTTAATTGTTTTTCATAAGGAACAAGGTTATCCAGATTAATCAATTTAACCAAAACGCTTGATTCATCCTGACTGCTTGATTCAAGCTGACCGGATAATTTTAACAGATCCTTTTTTTTGATTAACTTACCCTTATTTATAAATTCTAACAGCTCCTCTCTTGTTGGTACTGCTTTCCCTTCGATATAACTCTTCCACGTAAGTCCCAAACTCATCCTTATCGAGCTATGTGGATCAACTATTTTATCAACAAATACCTTTGCCACAAATGGATTCGCAAGATTGCGTGAAACAAGAGAAAAGGATTCTTGCCGCGCAGAAAGCCCACCCCTATCTCTATTGTCTTCGCCAAAGGTACTGAAAAATCCACATTGATTTTCATTTCCTGATGAAGGGAAATGAACCAAAACTTCACCTACTTTGAGAAAAGCCCCCAACCGCCGAACATCATTAACTTTTGTAACAATCATCCCTGGACGCTGTGCTTGAATATCTCTGAGGATTGCCCTGTCTTGATCACAAACAGGGAAAAGCCTCTCCATTTCTCTGGTCCAATTCATAAGATCAGCGTTAATGTATTGTTCAATAATTCTATCACGTTTAATTAAATCCCCACGACTGAGAAGGCTCGCTGGCCAAAAGTCACGTACATGAGCTTGTAAATTTTTTAATTCTGACGGGGGATTCCATAGTTGCTCCTGAGCAGCCAGAGAGAGTGCGGTTAAAATATAAAGCTGGTCTGGCGACTTTTGGATACCTGCATTCATCGCAACCCATAGTGGTGGTTCTTCAATATCAAACCGTGGATCTTCGGTACGGTAAGTCCCTTCCCCACTCAAATTGCGAATAATGTTTGTCGCCAAAAAAGCTCTAATGATTGTTTCTCGATCCCGAGAAACCTGAGAAGGTCCTGCCTTACGTTCTTTTTCCTCGATTGTCAGTTCGGGCAATCCTTCTAAAGCACCGCGCAGGATACCTTGAATGTCTGCAACAACATCTTCTGCAGCACCAGGTGTTGTAACTAACCTCAGAACTTTTACCAGAAAATCAAGATACTTTACCGTGTTGTGGGTCAATCCCGACGCATCCCACAAGTTGACATCCTCAGCAAGAAAACGATCATAATTTAATCCAATCTTCTCTTTAAGTGTTGTTTGCCGAAGAACTAAATCTTCATCTGCTTCGATAGGTAAAAAGCTTGTTACTGTTTGAGGTGCAGGAGGAGCTACTTGGGACTTTGCAGAAGATCCCCAAGGTAGCTGTCGATCGGGAGGTGCATCCAAAAAATCCCAACCTCCACCTATATTGCCATCACTAAAGTAATTTTCATTTGCATCAAAGTCTTTTCCTTCAAAGCCCCTTGCCAAGCCTTGCGAAATCAAAGCAAATAAAGAGAATGCACAAACTACAATAATTTTTTTCATAAGACCTCGTTTATCATCCTCATGATACATCTTCAAAAGTTTAATCGAGTAATTTTAATATTTAGTAAAAAATGCTAGCTATCATTAATAACTATTCAAATGGCACAATGCCATAGTTGATAGACTACATCAATAATTAACTAAGACTTCTTCGTCAAATTTTTAATAGTTTCAAGTGCTATAAGTAAAAGTTAACTCCGCTGATCACGGGCCAGATCACTTATAGAAATATCCTCCCAACCAGGATATTTTTGGAAATGCCGATCAGCCATTGCCAAGGCTGATAAATTTTCAGGAT
>Ga0206844_10126_pt1 | contig 26210 bp, 32 predicted proteins | sample Alteio_BWOrgCont_22_FD_152907 | JGI IMG/M metagenome (GOLD analysis project Ga0206844, IMG submission 152907) | Enriched cells from forest soil in Barre Woods Harvard Forest LTER site, Petersham, Massachusetts, United States -... | ecosystem: Environmental > Terrestrial > Soil > Temperate forest >...
TTGGGTTCACCGATAACCGCAACTTGATCTCCTGCCACGACATCGCTTAACGAAATGGTGTTGTTCATCTCTCTGATCACGGTGTCGGAGCCCACGGCAATTGACTGTTCATTATTATTAGAATTCTTAACTGAGATTGTGGAGCTCGAAACGTCGATCACCGCCCCCACGATACCGTGCTGGCTCATCGGAGGTGATCCAGATGTGCCATAGAAGTTGCGATAATAATTTTGCCCGAAACGCGATGCGAAGATCGCTTGGCGATATCCTATCGCCATACCCAATACAAAAACGACAATAACGACAATGATAACCGCGAGTACCACAATGATGGTCCGCGTCTTTTTAGAATCTAAAAAATTACTCATGTGGTGCGGCGGTTCATAAGTGCCGTCTCATCAAGAAGGGCCGAGAGTGACCAAATAGCAAAGAGGATTCCACCCAGAACGACCGCGGCTGAAAGAGCCGGAAAAGCTTCGGCGAGCGAGAGAGCAAAATCGGGGAAATTCGCGATCGTTGTAGAAAAATCAGATATGAGAAGCGATGAAAATTGGAAAAATCCCGAATTAGACAGTTGGGCCATAAGGTTGATGCATCCAGCAACAATGACGAATAGTGAGACGCCGAACACCGTGCTCGATAGAGCGATCTTCATACCGAGTATGCGCCTCTCACGCTTTTGGATATTCGCGAGAATTCGCTGCGCCAAACCAGCCGGAGGCTCCGGCGAATCGAGGTGAGAAAAAAGTTTTTTGTAATTCTCCATGAGTGCGCGTTCTTTTTACTATATATTATGTACGAATAGTCCCTATGTTTTGGTGCGGATCAGGACCTCATTCCACGATAAACTTCCTGAGAAGCAGGAGCCCACGGCGATGCTTGCTTTTGACGGTATCGATCGGCTCACCCAGGACGTCGGCGATCTCGCGAAATTTAAGATTTTCGTTATAGCGAAGCGTGAGCACAGTGCGATACGAAGGCGGAATATTCTGCATCGAATCTTCGAGATTCTTTTTTAAATGTTTTTTCTCGAGAATGCGGTCAGGAAGATCGGGGCTTTCGACATAGGGCGCAAGGAACGCATCGAGGTCATTGTCCCCTTCTTCGATTCTAGAAAAGAGTAAAGGGCTTTTCTTCTTCAGAAAATCAAGCGCGGTATTTCTCGCAATGGTGAGCACCCACGTTTTAAAATTCCTCTGGGTATCGAAACGCTTTAAATGCTTCCACACCTTTATGAATGTCTCCTGGGAAATATCGTTCGCATCGTCGGGATTCCCCGCGTAACGGTAAACGAATTTATAGACCATCGGCAAATGGCGTTCAAGCAACGTCGAAAAACCCTCGTCGTTTCCCGAAAGTGCCGCTTCGATGAGTAATGCGTCGCTTGCCGCGATACTCACCGTCTTTTTTTCTGCGCCCGCTTTTTCTTTGAAAGCGAACGCATCATAATGTAGAGCTTCACTCCAATGCATCGTGGGTATGGTTGTTATTCTTGCGCGTGGTTGCAAAAAGTGCAAGTGCGGAAAGCGCGAGGCCTACGTCGAGGAAAATAAAACCCTGCATCCCAAGATTAAAAATGATGATAAGCCCCAAAGTTATGGTCGCAAAAAGAGATGACCAATATAGTCTCCTTCCCCAGAAAAGAAATCCTGCGAGCACGAGCTCATAGAGTGAAAATATGGCGAGGAATAGTCGCGCTGAAAAAAATACCGAGATAAAGTTCGGCACATATACCACCCACATATCGGGCGAAGCGAGTGATGCGACTGCCGCATAGAAAAAGACAAACGCCAAGCCCCACCGCAAAATAGTGATTCCCCCGTTCGGCTTCATTTTCTCAGTATACCAGAAGCAATTCTAGCGTGCGTACCATCCGATGAGCTCTGCCATCTCAAGCGTATGCTGTGCAATTTCCGCCCGAAGTTCGGTTTCGGACGAACCATCGGAGAGTGCAAGCATGGCATCCAATGCATAAAGTTGGAAATGATAATGATGTTTTCCGGACGGAGGACAAGGACCGATATATCCTTTCGTTCCGGAACCGTTCTTGCCCTCCGTTCCGCCGCGCGGAATGCTCTCTTGTTTAATGAGCGTGATGTCAGGATCAATATTCCACACCACCCAATGGGTGAAACCTCCCGGAATCGGGGCATCGGGATCGTGCAGGATAAGCGCCAAACTTTTTGCCTCGGAAGGAACATTCTGAATTTGGAGCTCGGGGTTGACGTCTCCCCCATCGCACGTGAATTTTTTTGGAATTGGGGCGCCGTCTTCAAATGATGGGCTCGTGATAAACATATTTTTATTTCTTTACATATTCCTGGTATTCCTTTTCGAGAAATGCGGCGGAAATTCTGTCGCGTGTCTTTGTGACACCAGGATAACGCCACGCGCTAATTACGGTACGATTTTTATCTTTATCTTCAACCATCACCCATATCTCCTGTGACCATGTTTCTTTTCCAGTGGCAGTCCTCTTCCGTGACGCCGGCTGCATCATCGCTACTGTCTTTGGTGCAACGCCCTCTTCGATCCGCTCCGGAGAGTTTAGCACGCGGCGTACCCGCGCCGGTGAGAGCCGGTAGTAATCCATCTTCGCCCGTGCGTGAACGGTCCAGTGTAAAATATTGTGCTTCGTAGGTATCATACTCGTGAATTTTATTATAATCCTTTTTGCGAATAAAAAACCGGGCGCAAGCGTCCGGTAAAAGAACTATTCTCGGAAAGCTATTCACGGCGCCCAGAGAAAAAATGTGAGACCTTGGGTCGCGCAGCCGCCACGGCTACCTTGAACATGACAATAAGGCAATCCGCCATCAGAAACGCGGCGTAGCCAAGAAGAGAAGCGATGGCTAGACCAAACGCAAGTGCGACTTTTGGCGGTACAGGCTCCACAGAGTTGTAAAACGGGAACATCACCATTCCGGACAGAAAAAAGGAAACGCATCCCACCACGATCCCCACGATTCTTGGAATCATTTGCCACCTCCATAGATACATGCGCGTGCTCCGCATATTATATCTCATTGCAGCGAAAAAGGCAAATTTCATTCATTCACTGCCAATATTCTTTTAATGATGGCGAGATATTGGTCATGGAGATATTGGTCAGTGCCGATTTCCAACAGTTCATCATTCGCGACCGTTGCCGATTCGGTCCAGTTGTAGCTTCCAAGCGCGTATTCGTTATCGGTCACGACTGCTTTTATATGCATGATCCCATCGGTGTGCTTTTGCGTTTCGACCGGAATTCCCGCCGCCTTAAGTCGTTTCAACACCGCAATTTCATAGGAATTTTGCGCCTGCGTGGCATCTGTGATCCCTTCCACGTCCAATCCTCTCTGTTTTGCGGCAATGAGCGCATCCGCAATATTTTCTTTCGTAAAAGTATATACCGCAAAATAGATGTAAGAATTCGCGTTATCGATAAGATTGATTATTGCCTGATCATTTTGTTTTTTGTCCAAGCTATAAAGTACGGTGAAGCTCGCGTGATAGTAAAAAATGCCGGCCTCGAATCCGCCGAATGCGGCGATCATAATCAAGCCGAAAGCTGCTGCTGTTTTAATGGCGCTTTTCCCCATAGCAAAACGCTACCGCATCGAGTGCGCTGCGGAAAGAATCTTTTAAGAGAGTTTTAATGGCCGTCGTGCTAGCGACTGATCAGTTTCTTAAACTCCTCTACCATGGGAACCTGCTCGGGTTCCGTGCCATACATCTTTGCGGTGTGATATGCCACCCAATCGGCAAGATTCAACGCAGTGAACATTTTTTGTATCTCAGTTTTTCCTTGGAGCAAAATCACCTCGGTTTGAAATCCGCGATCTCGGTAGAGCTTCTCCAGAACATTCATCCTCTTCGTGATGCGCCGGTCATCTCCAGCGTCCTTAATAAAAACAAAATGGAAATTCCGAGAAAGGCCTATTGTTTTGGTTTTTGTATCAAACCCGGTCATCTCGTTATGGTTCAATTCGGGAAGAACATTATAGAACGCGGGAATTTTTCCTGTCTCATTGAATTTGATTTTCCAATTGTACGCGATTGCCGCGTTGCGTGCTGAAGCGTAAATAATCGGAACGGTTCCATGAAGCCGCTTTGCGAGGTCTTTGCCGCGATGCTCTTCCCGAGCCGGATGGAGTTGATTCGCAAGCATCCGTGCTTCGGCAAGCCAACTTTTTTCCTCCATGAGCGTGAGCATGGCAAGCATACTGAGTCCCGTTGCCATTCTTGGCTGCATATGAAAATCAGGAATCTGGACGTACGGAACCTTGAACTTGTTTGCCAGGGAAATCAGTTTTCCGCGGGAAGCAATAACGGCAAATGAAAGTCGCTTTGCCTTTGCCACGTTAAAGGCGTCAATCGTCTCCTCAGTATTGCCGGAATACGAACTTATAATAATAAGCCTCTCTTTTAGCTCCTTTTCTTTGAGCGCAGGTAGGCCATAGTTGGACCAAATTACAATATCCAATTCTGGATGCCAATCCTTCAAAATATCGGCCGCCAAGTGCGATCCGCCCATCCCCACCACCAAAAATTTACTGAATTTTTTCAGTTTTGAGGCATTCTCTATTTTTGGTTCGTAGTTGAACTGCTTATGGTAGTTCTTGATATCGTCGGGGAGCATCCCCTAAGTATACCTTATTGAACCTTCGTCTTATCGATTGAGTGCCCACCAAACCGGTTGCGCAGCGCCGACAAAATCTTCCCCATGTAGCTAGGACTTTTTTGCGATTGCACGCGAAACTTGAATGCGTCTTCGATCGCGGGCAGTTTTACCTTCCATTTTTTCCCCGTTTTGATCGTCCACTCCCCTTCGCCCGTGTAAGCGACAGATCCCGAAACGTCCTTCAAGTCTTTACCATACGTCTTAAACGAATCTTCCAACCATCCCACCAATTTTGATTCAATAACGCTTCCGCGGTTATAAACATTCGCGATTTTTTGGAGATCGAGCTTGAACGGCGATTTTTTCATCAGCGCAAATCCTTCTGCAAGCGATTGCATCATGCCGTACTCGATACCGTTGTGCACCATTTTTACAAAATGCCCGGCGCCTGCATCGCCAAAATGCGCGTAACCGTCCGGCACGGAGAGATCGCGAAAGAGTGGTTCGAGATAATCAAATGTTTTGCGATTGCCACCAATCATAAGCGACCCGCCGTTGCGTGCGCCCGCTGGACCTCCGGAAAAGCCGACGTCCATAAAACGGATCCCTTTTTTACTCAAAAGTTTTGCTCGCCGCACGGTGTCTTCGTAAAAAGAATTGCCCGAATCGATCACAATATCGCCCTTCTTTAAATACTGCACAATTCCTTCTTTGCCGAACAAAAATTGATCGATGCCTTTACCTGCCGTGATCATCACCCAAATGATGCGCGGCGACCGTTGTGATCCGGCAAGCACCTCGTTCGTGAACACTCCTTCAAATCCCTCTTTTGTTAGCGCGCTCACCGGGTCGGGCGAACGATTCGCTACGACCACTCGCCATCCTTTTTCTTGGAGTTGACGCGCAACGTTCGCCCCCATTTTACCAAGTCCAAAGATAGCGATTTCTTTTTTGAGCGCCTTTCTGGGTGCAAAATTCTTTTCGTCGATCACCTGGGCTTCAATCGTAACCTCGGGACTGTCAGGAGCATAGTGCCGGAGCGGCACGAGATTTTTCTTCCATCCCGCCTCAATTGGGTCAATGAATCGCCACATGGCGGCAACTTCCTCGCTCGAAATGAAAAGTGTCTGGTCGCCCGCGATACAATCGAGAAGTAACTTTTCGTACTCTTCTGTGTATTGTGATTTCCGTTCGCCTTTCCGAAGATCAAATTCAAATTTTCGCTCTTCCACCTCCATCGCAAAACCAGGCTTCTTTGACCAAAAATGGATCGTTATTCCTTCTTCAGGGTCTTGCCGGAATACGAGTGAGTCGCGATAGTGCTTGCCGGGCGGGCAGAGACAGGGCTGTGGATGGCGAAATATTACCTCGATTTCCGTTATCTCCTTTCCTCCTTTCGGATCCATGATGCGCTTCCCCGCTTCCATGACGAATTGAACTCCTTCCCATCGTGGATGGGCGATTCCAAACCGAATACGAAAATATGTCTCTGTTTTTGAATTTGGTGCGACGCCTTTTATTGAGCGATATCCTTCGTACTGCGCGCGAAAGGTCTGTTCTTTTATTTGCTTTGCCGAAAGCGGAGTCATCGTTTGAAGAATCGCGGCTCGGCTCTTGCGCACTTCGTGTGCGCTCAGGTTTTTCGGCTGATCCATCGTGGCAAGAGCAACCATTTGCAGCATGTGGTTTTGGCCGACATCGCGCAAAGCGCCCAGCGGATCATAAAACGGGCCGCGGCTTTCGACGCCGATGTTCTCAAGTTCGCGCACATATACTTTCTCGATTAATTCTTTTCCCCATCCATTTTCAAAAAGATTGTTGTAGAACCTGAAGGCGAGCACATTTTGGAATGTTTCTTTCGCCAAATAATGATCGATTCGATAGATTTGATCTTCCGTAAAAAGATGTGCGAGACGGACATCGAGTGCTTTGGCACTCTTCTCGTCATTGCCAAAAGGCTTTTCAACTACAATGCGCGTCCATCCCTGATCTTTTCCGCATGATTCGCCGAGTCGGGCTTTGTGGAGATTACCAAGAATCACATCATAAAATTGCGGCGGTACGGAGAGATAAAAAAGCTTATTGGAGCACATGCCACGCTCATCGTCTATTTTTTTGAGCGCATCGCGCAGTGATAGATAATTGCCGAACGCGCTAAATTCGAGCTTCTGATAAACAACGAATCTCAAAAATCCTTGTATAGAGGTTCGCGAAGCATTTTGTTCTTTGACTTCGATGATTGCCTCGATGTGCTTTCGCAAGTCTTCATCGGTCCAATCCCGGCGCGAGACGCCCATCAAGCGGAAGTGGCGCGGCAAATTTCCTTTTACGTAGAGGTTAAAAAGTGCCGGGACGATTTTCTTCGTCATCAAATCTCCTGTCGCGCCAAGGACGATTAACGTTGTCGGGGTATGTACCTTTTCTGAATCCATTTCCCTATGGTATCGCAAAAGACGGACGGGAACAAACACACAAGAAGGCATTTAGAAAGCATTAAAGGAAGGACTATGCTTTCTAAACGTCTTCTTGTGTGTTTTTACTCCTCGATTTTGTATCCATAGCCGTGTACGGTTTTAAGCAATTTTTTCTTATGACCTTCGTCCAACTTTGCACGCAAAAATCGGATGTGAACATCGACGGTATTGGTGAAGGGGTCGGCGTTTATATCCCAAACATGTTCCAAGATCATGCTGCGCGTGAGCGTTGTCCCGGGATTTCTCATTAAATATTCAAGGAGGGCAAACTCTTTTCGGTTGAGCGCTATTTCCTTCCCCTTTCTCTTCACGGTGTGGGTGAGCGTATCCATCTCGAGATCCGCAATGGTGAGCTTTGGTCCCGTCAGTTTCTTTTCGCGCCGCAACAGGGCACGCATGCGCGCGATAAGCTCAGCAACAAGGAACGGCTTTGTTAAATAATCATCAGCGCCGATATTCAGAGCCTGAATTTTTGTTATCGTGTCGCTCGTTACGGAAAGCATGATGATGGGAAATGTCCTTCCCTTTTCGCGGATGGCTTTGCAAATATCGATGCCGTTTTCGTGCTCTCCTAGTTTGATATCCAAAACCGCGAGGTCATACGCGTTGACTTTCGCCCACATAAGCCCCTTCTCGCCGGTATTCGCCCAATCAACGGCAAAATGTTCGGCTTTGAGACCGTTTACAATAAAACTTGCGATCTCCCGTTCATCTTCGATAAGAAGCACCCTCATGGCTCCTTAATCATACCTGCCGAACATTAAAAATACATTAAATCGCGGGCGGCGCAAAAACCCACCTTTTACGAGAGGTGGGTCTCTTTTTGGTTCGTTTTCTTATTGACTTGTTGAGGAAACCGAAAGAAGTTGAACGGTGAAGTGCAATGTAGAATTCGGCGGAATCGTACTCACTTGTTGCGAACCATAGCCAAGCGAAGGCGGGATGACAAGTTCACGAGTACCCCCTACTTTCATACCAACCACTCCTTGGTCCCATCCGGCAATTACCTGTCCGGCGCCGAGCACAAAACTGAATGGCTGATTGCCATGCAAGGAAGATGCGTCGAAGACAGTTCCGTTATCGAGCGTGCCAGTATAAAGCACTGAGACTGTGTCTCCGTCCTCGGCGGTCGTTCCTGTTCCGACAACCGTGTCTGTTATTTGAAGAGTTCCCATAGTTGATGTTTGGTTAGTGGTCCCGGTTTCCGACGTAGTCGATTGTGCAGCTACAGCTGCCGCCTGACTTTGTTCCGATATTTTATCTTCATACCACGACCCTAATCCGATAAGCCCCGCAGCGATCACGACAAACACAATTACTAATATTGGTTTTTTCATATGGTTATATATTACGATATTTTTGACCCTGGGGGAACTGCAGCGAGCGGCGCAACAAGGATCGGCTCACCATTCTCGCCATGCGCTGCGAGTAGCATCCCCTGACTCTCCAATCCCATAAGCATTCGCGGCTCGAGATTCGCAATAATCACAACTTGCTTACCAATCATTTCTTCCGGAGCATACGCCTTCGCAATACCGGAAACGATCTGACGCGGTTCGCCAATATCTATCTGAAGCTTAAGAAGTTTTTCTGATCCTTCCACGCGTTCAGCCGCAAGAATGGTACCGACGCGCAAATCGGCTTTTTGAAATTCATCAATAGTCACAGAAGAAATTCTATCAAAGATTATCCTTTAGAGGCAAACCGGATACCGTCGTCGTACTCCTCTGGTTTGGAGCAATAATACTCGGAGGGTCTTTGACTACGGTGGTGATATGGTGGACTAAAACAGGAAGGTCTGGTGTCTCAGGGGAAACGATCGTTGGATTCGTAATAATGGTATTGGTAGCGATGATAGTCGTGGTAATAGTAGTACTCGTAGTCACGATGCCAGTGACCGTGCCACCGCATCGATTTTCGAATCGCGCGATAACCTCTGGATGCGTCAACAATTCGCCCTGCATAGCGGAAGAAGATGTAGAGAGTATTGAGAGGACTTTTCCGCAAACATTTACCTTCTCGGTGCTATTGCCAGTCGAGGTGCTAACGTCAATGATTGAGGCGTTAACCTCTTTATCTAAATCATTTGCGAGCGCCGGAATAAGAGTGCTTGAAGGATGGCTCTGTTCAAGGGCATTGATTTCTACTACGCGGCGTGCGGCGAACGTGGCTTCTAGTTGAGGTCTCAGTTCCGGCGACGCAAGCGTAAGCTGGACTGTTTCGCCAAGTCGTTTCAGAGCATACAAAGGACTATTCACGGGGACGTTTTGCGTATCAGCGTATACCGTCGCCCCCGCTGTCGCCCCAAAGAGAACGAGCACCACGGCCATCGCCCTCATGGCAAAAACAAAACCATAGGTCGGACGGACTGCACCGTAATGCGCGTCAAAAGCGGCCAAAAAATTTCCTTTTGCCTTCTTTATGAATTCCGCTTCCGGTGCAATCGTTTTTTGCACACGAGGCGGAAGTTTATGTTTGGAAAAATTAAACATTGTTTTTAAAATGATCCCTCACTTTTGCCTTGACCCGTACCGTTGCGACGCGTAGGGCACCTTCCGATTTCGATAAAAGCGAAGAGATCTCTTTATATGACATATCGGCGACATAGCGAAGTTCAAACAATTCGCGTTCTTCCTTGGAGAGAGTTACCAAGAATTCTTTAATCTTGGCATGTTCAAGTTTACTATCGAGTTCCGGCATTTCCGTAACTGCCATCATGGCCACGGTTTCATCCTCAAATGTGGAGAATGGTATCGCCTTCTTTTCGCGATAATAGTCAATCAGCATATTACGAACCATCTGCCAAAACCATATAACAAACCTTCCTCTCTTTGGATCATACCCATCGATCTTCTCGACTAGCTTCAGAAACACATCCTGGGAAAGGTCTTCGGCAACTTCTTTGTTGCTGGTTCTCGTGAAAAGAAATCCATAGACCTTGGATGCGAGCTCATCGTAAAGTTCTGCAGCAGCCCGCCGATCTCCCTTTTTCATGCGTACCGCAAGCCCGGTCAGACGATCTGGTGTTATATCTTTAAGTTCCATAAATAGATACGTATTCTTTAGTCAAACGTTACACGCTTATTTTGTCAATCACATGGGACATAATAGTCTCATAATCACTATAAACGATCGTTCCTTTGAATTTCTGTCCTGTTAAAAACAATGGGTACCACAAGCGGTCACTTGGCCACATGGCATCGAAAGGAAGTTTATCATCGTCGAACCATGCAGGTCTCATCTCGTCGGATTCTGTGGGTGTTCCCGAAAAACGCGTGGCGCGGAAAATGTGGACTTCATGAACATCGGGATCTTTCGCTCCACCCGCGCCGTTCAAATAACGGAACTCATTGACCCCAATCTTTTCCAAATCTTCCACAACAATCCCAGCTTCTTCTTTCGTCTCACGGCGCGCGGCATCTTCGATTGATTCGCCTGGCTCAACGTGGCCACCGAATCCATTCCACTTCCCTTTCCCAAAACGAACTTTTTTCATTCCGAGCAATACTCGTGGAGGTTGATGAACGATGCATAACGTAAAGAGCTGTTTCATCTTATTGGCCGCAAGGTTATCCTCCCGTCACTTCATGCACGGGTGGTCGCCCATTTCCTCGCATCAATCGTTGGTGTTCTTCGGTGTTCAGCAATCCACACTTCTTCCATTTCTTACCACTGCCACACGGACACGGGTCGTTGCGTCCGATCTTTTCACCCGAGGCATTGGTCGCGGCGGCGCCTTGCGGTGCATTCACAACAACTTTTGGAGCCTGCATGGAAATATTCCCACCGGACGTTGCCGCCGCCGCGCCGCCTTGCGGCGCGGCGTTCGCGATCTTAAGCAGGTTGGTAAAAATCCACGCGTTGAAATTCCCCCAAAAACTTTTGAACAGGCGGCTTGCTTCTTGGCGATACTCAACGAGCGGATCGCGTTGACCGTACGCACGCAACCCGACGGATTCTTGCAACGCTTCGAGATCCTCAAGGTTGGTCATCCAGAGCATATCCAAAATCTGGAGCAACTGATTTTTTGCGACCGGACTCTCGGCGATTTTTGCACTTTTCTCTTCCAAAAGTTTCACGAAATCTTCCGGCTCCACAAGCGTCGAAACGTCGGTGGTCGTATCAGTGATCCCCGCTTCCCTAAATGCCTTCAGAGCTTTCTCCTTTGCCTCACCTGCATTTTCCACGAAACCCGGTGCAAACATGTCGTCGAAATGCGCAACTGCCGCGTCGGTGATAATTTTCGCAATTTCGTCTTTGTTCAGAATCTCTAAAAATTCCTGTCGGCGTTTGTAAAGCGCGGCGCGCTGCTTATTCAATACGTCGTCATATTCGAGCAAATGTTTGCGCAAATCGAAGTTGGCGCCTTCCACTTTTTCCTGAGCTTGCTCGACAGCTTTCGTGACCATGCCAAATTCGATCGGTTCATTTTCCGGCAGATCGAACCGCTCCATAATATTCTTTATTTTGTCGCCGCCAAATACGCGCATGAGATCGTCTTCGAGTGACAGGAAAAACTGCGATGAACCAGGATCGCCTTGCCTTCCTGCGCGGCCGCGAAGCTGGTTATCAATGCGGCGCGCTTCGTGGCGATCCGTTCCGATCACGTGCAACCCGCCAAGTGCGCGAACTTTTTCCGCTTCTTCCGGCTCCGGCGGATTACCGCCAAGCAAAATGTCCACGCCACGCCCGGCGACGTTCGTCGCAACGGTCACCGCACCCGGCTTGCCTGCCTGCGCAATGATCGCACCCTCGCGCTCATTATTTTTTGCGTTCAAAACCTCGTGCTTAATTCCTGCTTGTGAAAGCGCCGCGGAAATAAGTTCATTTTTTGCAATTGATGTCGTACCGAGCAAAATCGGCTGACCCTTTTTCTGCCGCTCGCGAACGTCAGCCGCGATCGCGTTCAATTTTGCTCCAAAATTTTTATAGATGAGATCATTCAGGTCTTTGCGCGCGAGCGTCCGGTTCGGCGGAATGCTTTCCACTTCAAGGCCGTATACTTTAAAGAATTCTTCGGCGGAAGTCTGTGCGGTTCCCGTCATGCCGGAAATCTTTTCATACATGCGGAAATAGTTTTGGACGGAAATTTTTCCGTACGTGCGCGACTCTTCCTTTACCGTCACGCCTTCTTTTGCTTCGATCGCTTGGTGAAGACCAGCCTGATAGCGGCGTCCTACGAGCAAACGTCCGGTAAATTCATCTACTATATATACCTCGCCGTTCTTTACCACATAATCCTTATCTTTTTGGAAAAGCGCGCGCGCCTTCAAGCTCTCCTCCATATAATGTACCAAGCGGATGTTCTCGGGCGCATAGATATTTTGCACGCCAATCATTTTTTCCACTTTTTCTACGCCGGAATCGGTGATCGCGACCGATTTTCGTTTTTCATCCACCTCATAATCGGTGTCTTTTTCGAGATTCGTTGCCACGCGTGCAAATGATTTATAAAAATCACTCGATTGGCTGTCGGGCGCAGCAATAATGAGCGGCGTCCTCGCTTCGTCGATCAAAATGCTATCAACTTCGTCGATAATCGCGAAATGATGCCCGCGCTGGACCTGATCTTCGATGCGATAGACAAGATTGTCCCTCAAATAATCAAAACCAAACTCGTGGTTCGTTCCATAAGTAATGTCAGCCAAATATGCATCGCGACGGCTGATCGGCTTCAAAAATTCCTGCTGAACAAGAAAGCTGCCGGTCGTCTCTACTTCTTTATCGATTATTTTTTCCGCTTCTTCCGGAACTTTCCATTCAGGATCATACATAAATGCGGCGCCAGGAATGAGACACGCGACCGTGAGCCCGAGCGAGCGATAAATTTGTCCCATCCACACGGCGTCGCGTCGCGCAAGATATTCGTTGACGGTCACGACGTGCACGCCTTTGCCGGCGAGCGCATTCAAATATGCGGGGCCGACGCCCGCGAGTGTTTTTCCTTCACCGGTCATCATCTCGGCAACTGCGCCGCCGTTAAGCACGAGTCCGCCCAAAAGTTGCACGTCGAATGGGCGCTGGCCGAGCATCCGCTTTGCAGTTTCACGGACCAAAGCAAACGCTTCGACAGCGAGATCATCGAGTGACTCGCCGCTGGCCGCGCGCGCCTTGAGCTTCAAGCTTGCCTCCTTGAGACCTTCATCGCTCAGCCCTGCAGCCGATGGTTCGCGTGCACTTACTGCGGTTACCTTTTCCCATTGCCCGGAAAGCGAGCGTTTTTGAAATAATTTTTTGATCCCTTCAAGCATAACCCCGAGTATAGCCGATTTTTGGAATTATTCCAATAAAAAAACATCCCGGGCGATGCCCGGGATGTTTCAGGAGAAGACTATATCCGTTTCTTTCTTGAGGTCTTCTTCGCTTTCTTCTTCGTTGCTTTCTTTTTCTTTGCCATACTAGTTTTGTTTATTTTTTTATTGGGTTAGCGACCACCCCAATGATTTTCATGAACCTGATCAAAGATCTATCAGTTCGATGAAAAATATCTTACTTACAGTATAACAAAGTGGATTTAAGAATTTTTTAATATCTGTGGATAACTTCACATATGGATTTTTTTCTTAGACACAGACCAGAAAGGAAAAAATCCACGCAAATTGCTGTTTCCGTAAAATTCATTTATATTGATTTTAGCGACGGGGGTTAGTTATGTCAGATCTCTATTCCATTGGGCTCGGAGTGGTCGTTATCCTCTCAAGTGGACTGGCGCTATGGCAATCTCCTTATTGTCATCTGTGCAAAAACAGAAAAAACACTCACCGTCACGGCCTGTTTGGCGGTGAACCGACCTGCGATATCCACGGGGACATAAACATTTCGTAAAACTGACATCGACGCCCGCAGAGAAATTTTGCACTTCTCGCGGGCTTTTTTATATTAATTTTCGGAGCATTTACCGATTCTTCTCTCCTCGCGTAAATTTCACTGTCTTCGTTTTATACTTTTCAATTTCCATCTGAAGCTCTTTACGAACGAGGTCAATTGCCTTGCGGATGTTCTCCGCCGCCGCTTCGCCGCGCAATATTTTCCCCGGCAAGCGCAAGTCGGCAGCGGCCATGAAGACATCTCCCTTGCGGTGGTGTTGAGTGGTACGGGAAATCTCGAGCCAGATCTCGGCTTCACCGGTCTCGTCGAAGTGTTTTACGAATTTTGCGAGCGGCATGAGCTTCTCGTCGATATACGTCCGCAAAGATTCGGTGATGTCGGTCGTCTTCTTAATATTAATTTTCATTGGCGTAAGATTTAGATTATTTGTATCTCCTCCTCTAATACTACACCAAATTTCTTTTTTACTTCCGCCTTGGCGAGTGTGATAAGGTTTTGCACGTCGGGGGCGCTCGCGTCCAAGATGTTCACGATAAAGTTGGGATGCTTGGGTGAAATCATCGCGCCGCCATAGCTCACACCGCGCAATCCCGATTCGGAAATCAATTTTGCCGCAGAGATGACCGGGAACGGATCTGTTTTTATGGAGAACGTGGATCCCTTATGTTCGAGCGTCGCCTTTGCAAGCGCAGCGTTATACTTTGCGCTCCCCTCCTTGTGAATAGAATGCAACGGAACATTCTTGAACGTACTCCCGATATTCGGATATTCGAGCGGGTGATGCCTCTTGCGATACTCTATTTTTTCTTTGATCGAAGCCGCGATCGTTTTTTTATCGCCTTTTTCAAGCCGAAGCGTTGCGGAAAGAATTACATCATTGCCATTCCTCTGCTTGAAGATACTGTCACGATACGAGAACGCGCATTGTTTCGCAGTGCGTTCCACGATCTTCATAGTCTTCCGATCAAGGCTGCGCACGGAAACAATACTATCCTTTATTTCCCCGCCAAAACATCCCGCGTTGCCGCGAATGGCGCCGCCGAGCGCTCCCGGCAATCCCCCTGCCCATTCCAAACCCGACAATGATTTCTTGGTCGTAACATCGAGGAGATCGCTCATCAAAACCCCGGCACCGACAGTGAGTGTCGTACCTTTTATTTTTATCGAAGTGATATCGGGCCGCAAAACGAGCCCCTTAAAACCTTCATCACCAATCAAAAGATTTGTCCCGCCAGATAAAATAAAAACCGGCAATTTTTTTGCCTTCGCTTCTTTAGCGGCCCAAACAACCTCCTTTTCGTTCTTGGCATTGAAAAAAAATCGGGCGGGGCCGCCGATCTTATAATTGCTGAATGTTGATAATAGTACGCTCTCTTTAAACTTTGGCATGAAAAGTGATAAAGCCCCTCCGCACAACGCTCTTCTTTCGAAGAAAGCGCTCTGCGGAGCGGCCATGGTGACCTCCAGTTCTATTTGTGTTGAACGAGTGCTCTCTGGCTGCTCCGTTGTTAATAGTAACAATTCACAGCCGTACGGGCAAACTAAAACCGCCCTTTCGGGCGGCATTAGCCAAATAGAACCGTGTGGGATATGCCTCAATCGATATCATCGCTGAGGTATACTCGCACTCATTCCAGAGCATTGTAGCAAGTTACGCCAAAGAATGCAAGCGGACTTAGGCAGTCGCCGATTTCTTAAACACGAAATACTTATAACCGATAAAATTCCAAACAAACGATGCAGCGATGCCTGCGAGTGGCGCCACAATATTGGTCCACAGCCGCGCGTCGTGAGCTGCACCTGCGGGTCCGAGCGTTTTGACGAACGTTGCAACGCCGACGTTCAATACCCATCCGAGCGCGGCGATTCCGTAGAATCCGCCCAATTCCCCTGCGTTCGTTTTTTGTCTCGCCGAAAAAGTCCAATATTTATTCCATACAAAACTATTCGTTGTCGCGAACAAAAATGAAATTCCTTTGAATAGTGCGAATAATCCCGTTCCAATGAATGAAGATCCGTAGAAAAATGTCTCGAGATTAAATACGCCCACATCAATGAAGCTATTCAATGTGCCGACAGCCGCGAATTGCGAGAACTGATATATTCCTTTCCACCAGCGCGAAAATATTTGCGCTATCCACAACGCAAACGGCGCGAGGGCCAGGAAGAAGATAAAGATGCCAAATCGAAACGAGAGATCAACATGAAGATTGGGAAAATTATTCGCGAGAATCGGCTGTATCAAAACGCCGATCCCCGCGCCGATGATAAGTATGGCTTTCAGGTCACGCCGGCTCATCAGGATAATTGCGCCGTACTACTTGAGTGCGTAGGTTATCGTCACGTCGTCCGTCACATCCTCCGATCCTGGTTGAATGTCCGGGTTCGAGGCAGGAGCTTCCCCTACCGCAGCGCCCGAAGCCATCGCGTAAACCGGTTGCGGGAAGGGAGGCGGAACGTTTCCGTTTTCAGAAACATTCACTACTTCCCCAAGCGACACTCCCGCGGCGGTTGCCATCTGTTCAGCTTTCGCCTGGGCTTCAGCAAATGCATTACCTCGCGCAACTGCCAAGGACGCATCCGGATCACTAAAGGTAAACGTGACTCCGCCAACTTCATTTACACCAAGCGGTGCGAGACCACCGAGAACCGTCGCAACATTCGTGAGGTCGCGGATCTTTACCGTCACCGTCTGTGTAAGCGTGTATCCGGTAATGAAACTCCGCTGAGTGGTGTTATCGTATTGATACGTCGGTTCAAGATCGTAGTCCGTAGTCGCAATATCGCTCGACGCAATATTCTGGGACGAAACAAACTGCAACACCGCATTCATCTTGCTTGTGTTGTTCGCGGTTAAGGTCTGCGGATTTTCTCCAGTCGAAACTACCGAGAACGAAATTTCTGCAAGGTCGGGCGTTGCCGTCGTCATGCCTTCAGCGGTCACCGTAATAGTGCGCACTGGCGCCAACGAATTTTCATAGGTTGCAAGCGCAGGGAGCCCGAAAAAAACCAAGGTTACGACGACCACGAACACCAACACGTCCATCAATATCCAAAACCATACTTTTGCTCCGTTCATATTTTTGAAAGAATTGTTATTATTTTTTTACATTCGTCAGCTTTGAGACTTGCGCCCCCGACAAGGGCTCCGTCTATTTCTTCATATTGTACATAATCGGCGATGTTCTTGCTATTTACTGAGCCACCATAGAGAAATCGCGCTTTTTGATGATGCTTTTGGTTTAATAGTTTTTTAATGAATGTCGCCATCGCGCGCGCATCTTCTGGTTTGTCGTAATGGCCGGTACCAATAGCCCAAATCGGTTCATAGGCGACCACAAGATTGTTTTTGCCAGGCTTGATCGTTTTTAGATCTTTGGCGAGCTGGATTCCAATAAATTTTTTTGCCGCGCCAATTCCCTTTTTCCGAATCGAAAGGGGTTCACCGACGCAAAGAATTACCGTGAGTCCGTCCGCGAGCGCGAGTCTTATTTTTTTGTTAATCATCGCGTCCGTCTCGTGCATCCATTTACGCCGTTCGGAGTGTCCAACGATGACATACTTCGCGCCGAGCGACTTCAACATCTTCGGCCCCACTCCGCCGGTAAACGGCCCTTTCTCTTCTGAGAAAACATCCTGCGCTCCGAGGGCAAGCCCTTTCTTTATCCCTAGCCTTTTGTATGCGTGCGAAATTTCTTCAAGATAAATAAACGGCGGGCAGACTGCCACGCCCACGTGAGAGTTCCGCTTCACACTTGCCGTTGCTTTAAAGAGCGTGAGCGCCTTAGCTTCCGACTTTGGATTTTCCTTCCAGTTTGCGGCGAAGAATTTTGGCATGGGTGTTGCATTCATTGTAACAGAAACACTTCATATCTTTGCTGTAGCTCCAGGGGGAATCGAACCCCCATTTGCGCCGTGAGAGGGCGCCGTCCTAACCATTAGACGATGAAGCCAGTACACTCCAGCTTAATTTTTTTGCGAGCGAAAATCAAATCGCGGCGGCGGCGGTGGTTGTGGCAGGTGGTTCTACCTCGCGGACTTCGTCCACTAATTTCTCGAGCTGCATCGCGTGTGACCCTTTTATAAGAACCAAATCCCCTTTCTTGATGAGTTCACGAAGCGGCGCGCGCGCCTCATCCGCAGTATCAAAAGAAAAAATATTCGTGCGACGCATGCCTTCTTCTTTCGCCGCATCGGCGATGAACTTTGCGCGCGGACCAACCGTAAACAAAACAGTAGCGGATTGCGCAGTGAGCCGTCCCACACGTTCATGCGCCTCAAGCGTATACTTGCCGATCTCAAGCATGTCGCCGAGCACCGCAATTTTTCGCTTTGCCGGGAGATCACGCAAGGTATCGAGCGCGGCCTGCATGGACATCGGGCTCGCATTATATGAATCATCAATGATGAGTGACTGTTTCATCCCTTGCACGAGTTCCATGCGCTCACGTGCGGGCACATATCCCGCGAGTGCTTCGGAAATAGTGACGAGATTCATTCCAAATACGACACCGACCGCGGCCGCTGCGGCCGCGGCGTATGCCTGAGCCCGCCCGAACGCGCCGTCAATGCGCACCGGCACGACACCACTTCCCTGCTCAAGCTTGAATGAAATGCCAATCGGTTGGCCATCCTTCACTCGATTCTCAAAGCGGGAAATGCGGATCTGCGAACCTTTTGCGAATCCATAGGTCATCACCCGAGCGCGTGTTCGCGCCTGGAGGTCACGCACGGCTTCATCATCACCGTTTAAAATTGCAAAACCGCCAACGGGAAGATATTCAATTAACCGTCCTTTTTCGCGGGCAACTTCCAGGGGGCCATCATAGAACTCAACATGCACCGGAATGTCGCCGACCGCCGTGATCACGCTCACATTCGGACGCGCGATCGTTAATAAATATTTAATATCGCCAGGACGATCGGCGCCGTACTCCAAAATAATAATTTCCGGATAATCTTTTGAAAGGAAAGCAATTCGCCATGCCGAAGTGAAGATAACCTTGAGCCAGAAAAATAATTTGCGGAGGCGTGCAGTGCCCGCTGGCTGTTCACGACTGATCAACTTCAAATCGCCTGCACTCCAATCACCGAGAATCGTGAGTGGCAAACCAAGATCATTATTCAAGTTCCCCGCCGAAACTCTCACGCGCCGATCTTTCTCGAGCACCGATTTGATCGCGAGCTTTGTCGAAGTTTTTCCAACGGTGCCCGTCACGCCAATAATGCCAGGGCGATATCGCCAGATCGTGAGCTGCGCGAGCTTGCGCAATATTTTCCGCAAAATATTTACTGGCCGCATATCAGGTCGTGGCAGTTAGGGATTACGTCGGCAGTTGTCCGGTCCGGCGGAATATTATAGTAATTGATAATCCACTGCGCGAGCTGCTGCCACGCGGGCACTACGGTTTCAGCCGCGAGCGAGGTGACGGGAATCGTGTTCAAGCGAATGAATGCGATAAACTTCGGGTCGGATGTCGGACCGAAACCGATGTATGAATCGGTGAGTTCATTTAAATATCCTCCGCCGTTCGGATTCGGAATATACGCGCTTCCCGTTTTCCCCGCCATCGAATAACCGTTTGTGTTCGCGACCTGCGCAAGGTCAACGGCGTCAACCGCCATCTGCGTCACCTGTGCCGCGGTGCTCGTGCTTATCACACGGCGGATTTCTTGCGGCTGAAGCGCGGCATTAAGATACGGCCGCATCAATACTCCGCCGTTCGCAATTGCAGCGACCGCGCTCACAAGTTCAATCGGAGAAACAGCGACGCCCTGTCCATACGCGGCGGTATCCCAATCAATTTGAGGCGCCTTCGGGGTAAGCTGGCTCAAATTGCCCGCAACTTCTCCTGGCAAATCGATGCCTGTTTTCTGATCAAGGCCAAATTTTTTGAGATAGCTTAAATAAATTTGATTCCCGGTAGCATTCTCGGCCCAAATGGCTCCGGTATTAATAGAGCCCTCAATCACCTGCGTCATCGTGGTGTTCGGGCCGTATGGTCCGTGTGTTGTGAGGTTGTAGTTCGTAATATGCGCACCGTTCACCTCAACATACCCTTTATCGTCGTACGTTGTGTCTGGAGTGATCTTCCCGGAATCAATTCCCGCCGCCATCGTGAGAAGTTTCATGATCGAACCGGGTTCGTACACCGACTGCACGTTCGGGTTCAAAAAGTTCGCGATCGGCGAAGCACCGTAATTATTCGGATCAAAACTTGGATCAGCGCCCATCGCAAGAATTTTTCCGGTCGTCGGGTCTTCGACGATTACACTGCCGCCAGTCGCGTCATTTGTCGTTACCAAATTATCTAAAATTTTCTCCGCTTCGATCTGGATGTTCGGGTCAATCGTGAGCGTCAAATCGTTTCCGGCGGCGAGGTAGCTATTATAATATCCTTCGATGCCGTAGTAGCCACTCTGTCCATTATTTGTAGCGTTCGGCCCGACATATCCGAGCACTTGTGATGCAACAGTAGATAACGGATAGACGCTCTCCGCTTCAAAGTCGGCGTAGATGCCCGGCACGTTCAAATCCGACACTTGTTCTGCAACCGACGGGTCAGCTTTATTCACCAATAACTCATACGAGTCGCCAGGTTTCCCGAATGTCTTCGCGAGCGTCGAGACCGGCATATCTAAAATTGGTGCAAACGTTTGCGCCGCCTGCTCGGGGTCTTTGATCGCAGTCGGTACTGCGTAAATAATTGGAAATTCTTGATCGAGCGCCGCAGGTAATGTGTTGCCGTTATTGTCCGTAAAATAAATAGCACCGCGGTTCGCCGCGGTACTTTCTGAAGCGGCTGTTTCCGAATCCGCTTTGGCGAGATAATACCCTCCTTTTACAAGTTGTAATTGATATAAATGAAAGGCCAAAAAACTGAACCCAAAAAATAGCAACCCGGCGATTATTGAGAAGCGATAGGCCATTGTTGATCAGTGATCTGGAAATACTGCGGAGTTTTTTCCAAGACAAGGTTGTCAGCGACAAGTGCCGACGGTTGAGTACCATCAAGCGTTGCGATGATGGAATTATTGAGTGCTGTACTCTGCTCTCCAATTGCATCAAGCTGAGTTTTTTCTGTCGCGATGTCGTGGGTCAAATCTACCGTCTTATTATAAGCCACAACGATCCAAAACGTCCCCGCGAGAAATCCACAGACCATGACCGCCAAGACAACATTCAGGAAATCTATATACTTAGTTGGTTTTATAAAAGTCATTTTAGAGTAATACCGCTGCCCTGAGCTTCGCCGACCGGCTCCGTGGATTATTTTTTATTTCTTCACGTGATGCACTGATCGGTTTTTTGGTTAAAATGGTGATTTTTTCGCCTTTCGCCAATGATTGAAATGCTTTTTTTACGATTCCGTCTTCTGTTGAATGAAAACTGATGATTGCTACCCGACCGCCCGGCTTCACGATGTCGCCGAGCTCGTTCAAAAGTGTTTTCAAGTTCTCCAGTTCGCCGTTCGCGTAAATCCTGAATGCCTGGAAAGTTCGTGTCGCTGCATCGATCCTGCCGTGTTCGTAACTTTTCGGTAATGCACCACGCACCACTTCAGCCAATTGCCCGCTCGTCATAATCGGCTGTTTCTTTCCCGCTTCTTTGATCGCTTTCGCAATTCTCCGCGAGCCGCGCTCGCCGCCGAATTCGAAGATGATGTCGGCAAGTTCTTTTTCACTCATGCCGCGAATGATCTCGTGCACCGGCGTGCGCGAATCATCGTACGTCATGAGCAACGGTTCGTCGTATGAAGATTCGCTGAAGCTGAATCCTCTGCCGGAGTTTTCTAATTGCTCGGAAGAAAATCCGAGGTCGATGAGCAATCCATCCGCAGTTCCCAATTTTTTTGCGTGAAGGATTTCTGGAAGGTCTGCGTAATTTCCGTGCACGAGGAAAATATTTTTACCGCCTTCTTCGTGACTGGCAAATCGCTCACGACACTCTGCGAGCAGTCGCTCATCCCAATCGAGTCCAAGAAATTTTCCTGTGGAGCCAATCGAGCTAACGATCGCCTGTGCGTGTCCCCCGCCATCAACTGTTCCATCAATTATGAAATCTCCGTGATGAGGTCCGAGGTATTCAAGCACTTCATTTAAAAGAACAGGCTTGTGCATCTTAGATGCCAAGTTCGCCTAACTGCTCCGCAATTTCCTCGGAAGAACTTTCTGTTTTTGTTTTGTAACTCTGCCACGATGCCTTGTCCCACACTTCGATGCGGTTATAGAGTCCCGCAACGATCACTTCTTTTTCCAAGCCCGCATATTTCCGTAGATAATCCGGGATCAATATTCTTCCCTGATTGTCCACGGTCACATCCGTCGCTCCCGCGAGCATCAATCGCACGAACGCGCGCGAATTCGATTGCGCGAGCGGCAATGCAATTAATTTCTTTGCGAGAATTTCCCACTCCGCATTCGCAAACACGAAAAGACAATTATCAATTCCGCGGGTGATGATGGCTCCCGTCGAAAGTATTTCGCGGAATTTTGCCGGGATTGCCATCCGACCTTTGGTATCTAAATTGTGTTGGTATTCGCCCAGTAACATTGGATTTGCTGGTAAGTTCTGCACAGAAACCGGCCTTTATCCCCAGTTTCCTCCACAACTCACCACTTGTATTTAATAATACGCCACTAGCCATGCATGTCAAAACAAGCCTTAGAAAGTTTTTCCTCTCCGGAATCACCGTTTTTGCTGAGTTTTCCCTATACTATCCCCCTAGATATACACATCTTGTGCAGTGGCGCTAAAAAAGGCCGATAATATCGGCATTCCCCACTCTAATTTAGGCCCAACACTCTTTTCTAACTTGATGGCGTAAAGAAAGAAATATTCGGGAAAATATCGTTGACGAAGCTCTTTTCGGCAGTGCTGGAATTAAAGGGTAAGCCATCCTCCACATTTACCTCAAAATCGAATTCGTAGCAAAAGTTATTTTTGAAAGTATGGAATTGATAAAGCTCGATCGATGCAGCCATAGCTCCAGTAAATCCTTGAATTTCACTATACTGATTACCATTAATATTTTGAAAAGAAGCTGGCGATGCTTCATCCCCTGCGGGTTGGAAAAATTGATTACACGAAGATGAATTTGATGCGTTGGGATCTACAAAAATACTAAAGGGATCTCCATCGTCACTATATTGAGCCAATAGGATTCCTTGATCGTTGTCAGAAAAATTCCCTTGCCCAAAATAGTTGGAATTATCTTGATAGCCTGTATCGCCGCCCACGGGATTTATATCTCCTGATGCTGGATATCGGAAATTCAAACCGTATGTGGAATTACTATAGATATAAATTCTCCCATCTGCAGAAAGGGTTGTCGTAGCAATCATGGGAAGTTTGCTGGCACTAAATTGAAACGTCGCTAAGATTGACTGAATTTGATTTGCTTGTGCCTGGTCAAAAGAGATCACAATCGGATTCGCCGAATAATTCACGCAATAATAATTGTTGGTCTCGAATGAAGAAGTTGCCGTACCGTTGGCGCCAAATTCCCGCGAAACTAAATACAAAGTTCTTTGTCCCGCGAACATTATGTCTTGCGAAGAAAGCGGTCCACTGTCCGGGCCAAACGTCCATTCTCCACAAGGGCGTTCCGGCCAGCCATAATTCCCTTGGACAATGCCAGGGCTATAAACGTCGATCTCGAATAACTTGGGTCCGGCAGTCGTATCGTATACCTCAATGCCATCTAAACTATCCGGCTGTGTTCCGCTTTGAGATGTATAGGGCCCTCCATCCTGAATTTTCATACCCGGTGGATACTCGAAAGAAAAACCATATTGGGAGCTGGTATAGGTTAGCCAACCAGAAGTATTGGAGGGAGTGGCAGGGACCGTGGTTGTCGCCACAGAGCTGGTTGCTCCCGGCGAAGCTGTTGAAGCCTCCCCTCTATGCGCCTCGTAATACCAAATTCCACCAGCAATCAAAACCGCGACCACAATCAACACGATTGCCACTTCGGCAAATCCCTTTCTATTCATTAACTTAAGTCTAGCAAATCAGCTTCTTTAATGACGCTAATCAAACAAAAAGAACCGTAGCATTTTGACGGCAGTAAATCCCTATCTGACGGCAAAATGCTACGGTTCTTTTTGTTGTGGGCGTTGCTGGGATCGGACCAGCGACCTTTCCGATGTGAACGGAACGCTCTACCACTGAGCTAAACGCCCAAGACGCCGCAGCCTGCGGCGTCTTTTATTATACTTCTTTATTCAACCGCGGCAGTTGCGCCGGCGGCTTCGAGTTTCTTCTTGATCTCTTCGGCCTCTTCTTTCTTGATGTTCTCTTTTACCGTCTTCGGCGCGCCATCAACGAGGTCCTTCGCTTCCTTCAAGCCAAGCGTCGTCACTTCGCGGACAACTTTGATCACGTTCAATTTGCTGGCACCGCTCGCCTTGAGGACAACATTGTATGCTGTCTTCTCTTCAGCGGCCGGTCCGGCTGCTGCGCCACCTGCCGCCATCGGCGCTGCGGCTGAGATACCGAATTTCTCTTCGAGCTTTTTGACGAGATCCGCGAGCTCAACCACCGTGAGCGACTCGATCTTTGAAATTAAATCTTCAAAATTTGCCATTGTAATATTTATGATTAAGCTACGACCTTTTCAGGTTCAGGATCAGATGCAGGTTGGGATGAATCGGACGAGGAACCTCCAGCTTTGGACTTCTGGTCCAAGAGGTACATGAATGATCGGATCGGCGATGCGAGCATGCCGAGCAACTGTGCGAGCAATACTTCGCGCGGAGGGAGTTTGCCGATGTAAACAATCTGCGCGGCATCCATCGGAGCGTTGGTTTTGAAATCATATCCACTCAAAATCTTTTTGGTCCACATGTCTTTCGCGCCGCCTTCCGGAACTTCGAGAGATGAGAAAAACTTGAATGCAGGTCCCGCAATCCGCTCGCCATCGCCTTCGGAGAAAATCGTACCGACGGACGTTTTGAACTGCTTCAGATTCGGATCGATCCCCTTTTCTTTCAAGAGCAATCCAAGTAAACGCTTTTTGATGACGAGGAAGTTCGCGTTCGATTTCTTGAGCTCCATGCGAAGCTTGCGAAGATCTTCCGCACTTATCTTCGTGAAGTCGGCAAAAATCAATGCCTGGCTTTTGTCCAGAAGTACTTTAGCTTTTTTTAATTCTTCGCCTTTTTGTGCGCGAGTTTTCATATGTTTGCTATTTGTTTGATTCGTTAAAACTATATTAAACGCGAAAACGGCCATCCAAGGCCGCCTACGAAAAATGATCCTATTGATCATCCTCGGCCGGGATTTATTTGCCTTTATCGGCAACACCCATGCGTCATTGGAATTGAGATAAGTATAGCCGGGCGTAACAAAAAGTCAAGCCGTTGCTTCCGCAACGGCTTTTAAGTGGTTTGGGTTGGTCAGAACGGAATGTCCTCGTCGCGGAACGGAGCAACAGGCCGCGGTTCGAGATGTTTGAATACGCGACCACCCTCCAGAGGATCGTCCCTCTTTGACCTAAACTTTCCAGAAATCTTAGAAAAGAAAACTTCGTAGACAGCTCCGGAATTTTCCAATCGCTTCCAGAATCTGAATTCGGCGCTGAGCGTCTCACTGCTCCTGAAGAATTTCTCTGCTTCAGCTTCGTCCACGTGCCACGAAGGATGGGGTTTTCCGAACCGATCGTATACTCCTTCCATCGCGTCGGGTTCGGGCGTGTGAAGAAGATCAGCGATCGCCTTATTTCCGTGCGCGGCATTACCTACCGGCTCAACAAAAAATTGTTCATTCCTCACCACTGCTTCACCTCCAACAACGAACTCCTTTCTATATACTCCTTCTGAGAATTATTACAACTCCACCACGAACACATCTCCACGCTGGCAAGGTTCGGTTTTGGCGTTCGCAACGCAATAATTATTAGTCGAGGCTGTGATGCTATCTATACATCCCGACGCTTGCCCATTCGTACAGCCGAGCTGCATATTCCAGTCTGACGCAAAGAGGAAGAACTGTCCCGTTGGACTAGGTTCGCCTTCAGCGTTTTGAGTGTCGAAATTCCAGTTTGTTCCGGTATTGAAAGTATGGGCGATACGATACACGCACGGGCTCGTCGCACCGCCATAGACGCAGTCAGTGTCCTGGGGATGAGCTGCCACGTTCTGAACGGCAAAGATTTCATCATAAAGCGGGCCGGTGTATTCGGGATCGCAATCCCCAGCCCCCTGCGTACCTGGAGCCTGGTCGCACACGTTGGTCGACATGAGAAATACCGGTTGATCATCATCATCATCAGCATTGTTATAAGAGCCGTGCTGATCTA
>Ga0206844_10128_pt1 | contig 25932 bp, 16 predicted proteins | sample Alteio_BWOrgCont_22_FD_152907 | JGI IMG/M metagenome (GOLD analysis project Ga0206844, IMG submission 152907) | Enriched cells from forest soil in Barre Woods Harvard Forest LTER site, Petersham, Massachusetts, United States -... | ecosystem: Environmental > Terrestrial > Soil > Temperate forest >...
CAAATCAACATGCACTTTTCCTGGGACGGGCGCAGCGTCTGGCTGCTGGTGGCGTCGCTGATTGCCGGAGCACTGAACGCCATGGCTGGTGGAGGATCGTTTCTATCCTTTCCGGCATTGCTGAACATCGGCGTATTGCCGATTCAGGCCAACGCGACGAATACGGTCGCTCTGTGGCCTGGGCAGTTTACCTCGATTGCCGCTTATTTCGAAGACCTGAAGCATAATCTGCGGCTGGTGCTTCCGTTATGCACTGCGGCGGCCATTGGCGGTGTTGCCGGCGGTATCGTTTTGCTGCGCACCGAGCAGAACACATTCCTGCATTTGGTTCCATGGCTGTTACTGGCGGCTGCGTTACTGTTTGCGGCGAGCACGCCGATTTCCCGCTGGCTGCAGAGGCGCAGCCGGAACAAGACTGAGGATCAAAGTCATCCGTCTTACCTGCCGCTGTTTGTCGGCATGATCGTGGTTTGCTTCTACATCGGATACTTCGGCGCGGGCGCTGGCTTTTTGATCATTTCGTTGCTGGCGATCTTCGGGATCGAGAATATCAACCAGATCAATGCGCTCAAGGTCGTGACTACGACGCTGGCTAACGGCGTTGCGGTGGTCGTCTTTATCGTGGAGAAGCAGGTGCTGTGGCAGCACTGCCTCCTGATGATGGTGACGGCTGCGATCGGCGGCTACTTTGGAGCGCGCTTCTCTCGTAAGCTCAATCCGCAGGTAATGCGCTGGGTTGTGGTCTGCCTTGGGCTGGGCATGGCTGCTTACTTTTTCTGGAGACAGAGCTGATGCTCTGATCCGTTCCGGTGTACGCGACCGGGATACCCCTCCACCCCGGGGTGTTCTTCTGTTTCGTTTGTTTTCAATGATTTGGCGGGGGATCACCCCTTCGCAAGCCATTGATTCGAAAGCGTTTCATGGCTTTTGAGTGTTTTCAACTACTTAGCTGGGGGTTGACGGATGGATACACACGCTCAGGGTCGTTTTTATGCCCTCTATTCCAGGATATCAATTTTGGGGGAAATACTATGCCAGGTTTCTTTCTCTCCTAAGTAGTTTGATTGGAGTAACTTGCGGGGTTTAAAGCGCTCGAAGGGACTTGACAGCATTCAGCGGCCGTTTTCGTAAAAACTTAACCGCAGAGGACGCTAAGGGAGCGCTGAAGTGCGCGAAGGGGAATTCTACCCGCCATGTGTCTCAGACGCGAGACCCTTCGGCTTCGCTCAGGGCAGGCTATGGGGCGCCCGCAGTTGTGGCCTGGTCGGGCGATACACTGAAAGAGATGAGTCACGAAGGAATTCGGTTTGTCAGCGAGGAAGAGGCGCGCAGGGCGCGGGTGGAGGAGCGAGAGCTTTCTCTGAATGCGAGGACGCCTGCGAAAGTTCGCGTGCACAAGACCGAGGGGACAGGCCTTGAGATCGACTGGAAGGATGGACACCGGAGCCAGTGGACTTTCCGCTGGCTGCGCGATGCCTGCCCTTGCGCGACCTGCCATGAGGAGCGGGAGAAATCCGGGCGCAGGGCGGGTGAGGCGAAGCCGCATCCACAGACACTGCTGCCGATGTACCAGGCTCCTCCGCGGCCTGATTCCGTGACGCCGGTGGGGCGGTATGCTCTCAGTTTTCATTGGAACGATGGGCATACGAGCGGGATTTATTCCTGGGATTATTTGCGGCGGCATTGTGGGTGTGAGGAGTGTGCGACGGGTTAGAGCCCGTCTCAAGATAGATCGAGAATCCGGATTGCTTACCCCTACGTAACTTCCGAATTGCCGGTAATTCGGGAAGAACGTCGATTTAAAGTAGAGAATCAGGGGACAATGTAGCTTTTAAACCATGCTTTCAGATTGGCTGCCAAAGTTTCTATTTCCCATTATCTTCGCGTTGGTAATCGCGCTTTTTCGACAGATTGCCCCGCCTCGTTCCAGAATGGTCCGACATCGCTATGACGAGGCGCAGGTTCCTGAGCCGCTTCCGACCGGAGTAATCGGAGCAGCCATGTGGTGTTTGGGGATAGGACTGGCCCTGTTGTTCTTTGTACTCAGAGGCGCGAATCATTGGTGGGCTTCGCTCCAAGGCCCTGCAATCGTGACGCAGTATCCCACGCTGGTTATCTGGGCCATTTTCCCGGGGTTCGCTGCGCTGTCAGTCCCTTGGCCACTCACGGTTTGGTATTTGCGAAGAGTGGGCCGATGGGAAGAAGCTGACAGCATCGAAGACGCGTCCGACAGCAAAGGCCGTATGGATTCGTTTCGGGTTATGAGGTGGCTCAGCATCGGCGTAGTAGGCCCAATTGCGTTCTTTACTCTGCTTGCGCTCCCCATTCATTTTTCGATCAGCGATTCGGAGATTCGAGTCGGCCACTATGCGTCGTTCCAAATAGAAAGGTTCCCGTTGAATGAGGCGAAGCGACTAACGATCGTCGATCTGCCAACGAAAGACGTAATCGTCGACTTCGCTGACGGACGCAGACTGCGAGGCAGTCAGGTCGGGGATGGAGGAACGAGTGTTCGCGATGACATCTTGCAACTCCTGATCGCAAAGACAGGTCTCACGCCTGAACATGCTTCAACAGCGAATGAAATTCCAGCACTTCGAGCAAAAAGATAATCGACCTGCGGATTGTTTCTGGTTTGTCGGCTATCCGGAAGTAACTCTGCTCAGGGATGACAATTTTGTTGCGTGGGTCGCAAGAAGGCTACCCGCTGTTGTGGCAAGTTTTATCTCTGCATGGATCCTTCGACTGCGCGCTCCGCGCTTCGCTCAGGATGACGTTCAAGGTGGAGTGGATGCTTATATCTTCAACGCGTGAGTTGATCGAGCTTCGTATCGTGAGCTGATCCGGATTGTGTCTTCCAGTGCTTTTGTGTGATCGTCAAGGCTGCTTCTGCGTCTTCTGCCACCTGAATCAGTCTGCGGTTTTCGGGTTTGATGAAGCCTTGGGCTACTGCGTGGTCGAGGAATGCGAGAAAGCTGTCGTAGTAGCCGTTGATATTGAGCAGAATGCAGGGCTTCTGGTGGATTTTTAGCTGGGCCCAGGTGACGATTTCCATGAATTCGTCGAGGGTGCCGTAGCCGCCGGGGAGCACGATGAAGGCGTCGGCGTGGTCGTACATGAGGGCTTTGCGCTCGTGCATGGTCTTGACGACATGGAAGTGCGTGATGCCGCGATTCGCGATTTCGCGATCCATGAGAACTTCAGGCATGACACCGATGACTTCCGCTCCTCCGGCGATCACCGCGTCGGCGAGGACGCCCATGAGGCCGACGGTGGCTCCTCCGAAGACGAGGCCCAGGCCGGCGGTGGCGATGCCCTTTCCGAGTTCTTTTGCGGTTTGGACGTAAGCGGGATCAGCGCCGTTGGATGATCCGCAGAAGACACAGATGCTGGGGAGGTTTGGTTGAGGCATCGAGGGTAGTTTACTTGGTAGCGCTGTGGCTATCTTGAATGCGGAGAGAAATATGGGCTTTCTTTGGCTTCGATTTCGCTCTGGGACAAATTCTTGAGTGGGTGCGAGAAAGCCAGTCACTTTTTGTGGCGACTTTTGCCTTTGTATGGATCCTTCGGCTGCGCGCTTTGCGCTCCGCTCAGGATGACGGCGATGGTGGGAAAGGATGACGGTGGCGGTGACGCGAGGGATAACGCAAGGGTGAGCCAAGAGCGATACACTAGAGAAAGACCACCCACCGAGAGAGTTCCGAGACACCTGTTTTGCAGCATTTACTGGACAAATTGAACCCGCAGCAGCGGGCTGGGGTTGAATCCGTTGACGGCCCGGTGCTGATTCTGGCTGGCGCCGGATCGGGGAAGACGCGCGTCATTACGCATCGGATTGCCTATCTCATTCAGGAGCGAGGCGTTGCGCCGGATTCGATTCTGGCGGTGACGTTTACGAATAAGGCTTCGGCGGAGATGGGCGAGCGGGTGGATAAGCTGATTGGGCACTCGACGCTGGCGAAGCCGCTGATTGCGACGTTCCACTCGTTCTGCGTGCGGATGCTGCGGCGCGATATCGAGGCGCTGCGGGTTGGGAATGAAGGGCTGACGAAGACCTTTGCCATCTATGACGAGAGCGATCAGCAGTCGCTGGTGAAGCAGATCATGCGGCGCATGGGCCTGGATGACAAGCAGCTGACGCCGCGCACGGTGCTGGGCAAGATTTCGTGGGCGAAGAACCACATGATCGATCCGCAGGAGTATTACCTGCAGTCCGCGGACCCGATGAGCGAGAAGGTCGCGCATATTTTTGAGGCGTATCGCAAGGAGATGCGCAAAAATAATGCGCTGGACTTCGATGATCTGCTGCTCGAAGCCGTTCGGCTGCTGAAGTCTTCCGCCGAGGTGCGCGAGCGGTATAACCGGCGCTATCGATATCTGTTGATCGACGAGTACCAGGACACGAACCGGCCGCAGTATGAGCTGATGAAGCTGCTGGCGGGTGAGGATAAAAATGTTTGCGTGGTCGGTGATGAGGACCAGAGCATCTACTCGTGGCGCGGTGCGGATATCCGCAACATTCTGGAGTTTGAAAAAGATTTTCCCAACGCGCAGGTGATTCGGCTGGAGCAGAATTACCGCTCGACGCAGGTGATTCTGGAGGCGGCGGGCGCGGTGGTGGCGCGCAACTCGCAGCGCAAGGGCAAGCATCTGTGGACGGAGCGCGAGGGCGGCGCGCTGGTGGGATACTACGAAGCTCCGGATGGCGAGAACGAAGCGCTATTCATTGCAGATTACATCCAGAAATACCTGCGCAAGGCAGGCGCTGAGCATGAAGACGTGCGCGTGGCCGTGCTCTACCGTACGAACTCGCAGTCGCGGTTGATTGAAGAGGCGCTGCGGCGGTACGGGATCAGCTACACGATGGTGGGCGGCTTCTCGTTCTATGACCGCTCTGAAATCAAGGACCTGCTGAGCTATTTGAAATTAATCCAGAACCCGCATGACTCGATTGCCCTGCAGCGGGTGATCAATACGCCTGCGCGCGGAATCGGCAAGGCTACGCTTGAAACGCTGGAACGGATTGCGCTCGAGACCGGGTCGAGCACATGGAATGCGATTGGGCGTGCGCTGGCCGAAAGGCTTCTGCCGACGCGTGCGTGCATTGCGCTCGATACCTTTCGCAAGCTGATTGAAGATGCGCGGGCGATGCTGTCTCCTGGATTTGCAGAGAAGCTGACGGCGGATGTGGAACCGGAGGGCGATGCGTCGTTCGATGTCGAGGCTGCTGCCGCTGCTTCAGAAGACACGGACGTCAGCTTCGATTTCGGCGATGCCGAGCAGCATGGGTTTGCCTTTGGCGATGACGATGTTTCCTTCGATGCTTCAGAGTTCAACCCATTTGCGGAGGAGCCTAAAAAAGTTGAGTCTGGGTTAAAGAAGTCCCACCCTTCCCCTTCGCTACGTTCAGGGTCAGGATGGGGCACCCAGGATTCGGCTCCCGAAAAAAATGTTTCCGAGGTGGCCGTACCCGGATTTCGCGCGCCTGGCGATGCGGCGACGCTGCCAGAGCTGATTCGCTTCGTGATCGACCGGAGCGGGTATATTCGAGCGCTTGAAGAAGAAGGCACGCCGGAGGCTTTCTCGCGGATTGAAAACCTGAAAGAACTGGCCAATGCGGCACAGGATGCGCAGGAGCGCGGCGAAACGCTGGACGAATTTCTGGACCACGCAGCGCTGGTGAGCGACACCGATAAGTACGACGCCAATTCGCACGTAACGCTGATGACGCTGCATGCGGCCAAGGGACTGGAATTTCCGCTGGTGCTGCTGGCCGGGCTTGAAGAAGGCTTGTTTCCCCATTCGCGGACGCTGAACGATCCGGAACAGATGGAAGAAGAGCGGCGACTGGCTTATGTGGGCATGACGCGGGCGATGGACGCGCTGGTGCTGACGCGGGCGCGCTATCGCAGACGGTATGGGAACGATATGCCGGAGGCGTCGATGGCTTCGCGCTTCCTCGAAGAGGTGCCGCCGGCGCTGATCGAAGATTTGAGCGGTGGGATGCGACCGGCTTCGAGCTGGGGCGGCTATGGGGCGTCGTATACGCAGCAGCCTTCGCGTTTCCAGAAGAAGAATGAGTACGATGACGGCTTCGAATCGAGCCGTCACTACAGCTATGAGGATGAGGACCAGCGACCACGGGCGCAGCAGGGCGGGACAGCTCCAGCGCGGGGCAGCGTGAGGAAGACGGGCGGCGAATCGCTGGACAATATCGCGCAGTTTTTTGGCGGGCGCGGAAGCGGCTCGCCACGGCCGAAGATTGACGTTGCGGAGCCGAAGGGCGCGGTCGGATTCAAGAGTGGGCAGCGGGTCAGGCACCCGAAATATGGCGAGGGAGTGGTCTTCCGGCGCGAAGGAGACGGTGAAGACGCCAAGATCACGGTACAATTTACAAGGTTTGGTGTGAAAAAGCTGGTGGAGAAATTTGCCCAGCTGGAACGGCTATAGCAGCCTGCCGACCGAAAAGAAAAAGCAGGTCTTTCGACTCCGCGTTGCTCCGCTCAGGATGACAACTTGTGGTGCGGATGATTCGAGGACGAGCAGGAATTGAAGGAGAAGAATGGCAAACACGAAGAAGATTGAAAGCACAGAAGAACGCAAGCAAGTGAAGCGCGCGGCCCGCAAGAAGGCTGCCCCCAAGGCAAAGCGGACGACCCCGCGCGGCTCGAACAAGAAGAAGGTAAGGAAACTGGTGCGCGGCACGAGCAAGCGCTAAGCCGTGACGGCTGGGCCGTCCCGCGGAATTTGCTTCGCGGGACAGCCCTCGAACGGCTACACTCCCCTCATCTAGTCTGCAGGAGCCAGTACCCTGTCGTACCAAGTCTTCGCCCGAAAATCGATCGACAAACTCATCAGCGATTCGGAAGCGCCGGAGCATAGCCTCAAGAAGACGCTCGGCCCTGTATCGTTGACCGCGCTGGGGATTGGCGCGGTGATCGGCTCCGGTATTTTTACCGTGATCGGCACGGCTATTTCCGGGGAGAAATTCGATACTTCGTCGATTCTGAATACTCCGGTACTGGATTACCTCGTGCACCACACCGCGCTTGTCGGGCGTCCGGGAGCGGGTCCGGCGCTGGCCTTATCGCTGGTGCTGGTGGCTATTGTGTGCGCTTTCACCGGGCTTTGCTACGCGGAGCTGGCTTCGATGATTCCGATTGCCGGGTCGGCGTATACCTACACCTATGCGACGCTGGGCGAGTTGATTGCGTGGATCATCGGCTGGGACCTGATTCTGGAATACGCCTTCTCGAATATGGCGGTTTCGGTGGGCTTCGCCGCACACGTGGTCGATCTACTCGATTGGCTGGGAATCCATCCGTCACTGCGATGGATTTCGCCTGCCTATTTGCCTTCAGGGCTGCAGGATCTGCAGGGACATGACCTTTATGCCTCGGGCTGGCATTTCGGCTTCAATTTTCCCGCGTTCCTGATTGTGATGCTGCTGACGGTAGTGCTGGTGCGCGGCATCCGCGAGTCGGCCCAGACGAACAACATCATGGTGCTGCTGAAGATTGCGGCGATCCTGGTTTTTGTCGCCTTCGGTGCGCACTTTATCAAGCCGACGAACTGGCACCCGTTCTATCCCAACGGATGGTCGGGCGTGCTGACGGGCGGCTCGATCATCTTTTTCACCTATATCGGCTTCGATTCAGTTTCAACGGCTGCCGAGGAGTGCAAGAATCCGCAGCGCGATGTGCCGATCGGCATTATTGCGACGCTGATCGTCTGCACGATCTTGTATATCGGCGTAGCCGTGGTGCTAACCGGGCTCATCAAGTGGGATCAGCTGGTGGGCGATGCGGCTCCGGTGGTCAACACGCTCAAGAAGCTGTCGCTGGCGAATGGCGGAGCCGTGCTGCATTGGGTGCGGCTTGTGGTCTTGCTAGGCGCGCTGCTGGGCATGATCTCGTCGATCCTCGTCTTCCAAATCGGGCAGGCGCGGGTGTGGTTTGCCATGTCGCGCGACCGGCTGCTGCCTTCGGTTTTCTCGAAGGTGCATCCGCGCTATCGCACGCCGGCGGTTTCGACCTGGGTCGCCGGTTTTGTGGTTGGATTGCCGGCTGGGCTGCTCGATATTGGAACTTTCTCTGACTTATCGAATATTGGGACGCTATTTGCCTTTGTGCTGGTTTCGATCGGCGTGCTGATTCTGCGCTATAAAGACCCGCATCGGCATCGCAGCTTCCGCTGTCCCGGCGGACCGGTTCTTCCGGTGCTGAGCGTCTTCTTTTGCATTCTGCTGATGGCCGGGCTGCCAATCATGACCTGGCTGCGCTTCTTCGTCTGGCTGGCTATTGGGCTGTGTATCTATTACTTCTATAGCCGCAGGCGCAGCGAGTTCTGCCCGCCGCACCGGGCGCGATAAGCACGACGAAAACATCCGGTTAGCGGCAATTCCTATTCCTGGCAAGGTCAGGCCCAGCAGGGAAATCGTCAGCGTACAATTCGCGTCCAAGCCCGAGGCGTGTGATATTGGTGGGCATCCTTCTCAAAGTTTGCATCCTAATGAACAAGACGGCATTTCGCCTCGCTGCAAGCAGGCTATTGCCATCTAGACCGGTCGTAGCAATCGGCTACTGACGATGCCCGGCTTCCGCACGCCTTCCGGGCAGTCTTAACTCCGCGAAATGAATCGAGGGATTCTTATGTACCATCACGTAAAAAAGCTGATGTACAACGTAAACGTAGGCGAGCCCGATGTACGGTTTGGGACCATGCTGCTGGAACAATTCGGCGGCGCGAACGGCGAACTGGCGGCGGCCATGCAATATACCGTGCAGGGATGGTCTTGCGACGATCCTGAACGGCGCGATCTGCTGATGGATATCGGGACAGAAGAAATCAGCCATCTGGAAGTTGTTGGCGCGCTGATTCGGATGCACCTGAAGCCGATGAAGAAGAGGTTGGAAGGTGCTGAGTCCGATCCGCTGGTGGCCGTGACCGGGGGCGGCGGTCTGAATCTTTACAACTCCGTGGGAAGCGCCTGGACGGCGGACTATCTGAAGATTTCCGGAGAGCTGGATGTCGATCTCCGCAACAATATCGCTGCTGAAGCGCGGGCGAAAATCACCTATGAACGGCTGATGCACCTGACCGATGACCCCGGCACCAAGGACGCTCTGCAGTTCCTCATGACGCGTGAGATCACGCATATGAAGGCATTTTCCGCAGCGCTGGACAGTCTGGGCAAGGACCAGTTTTCTATCGGGAAGCTACCACCTACTCCCGGCTTGGTGGATGAGTACTACAACGACTCTACGGGCGAAGGGGAGCTCGGAAAAGACGGTCTGGGATCGTGGATTACGCAGAATGGCCTGCATGTAGTCAATCCACCATTTTCCTTTGAAGACAATCGCGGCCCTGAATCGGATGCGGGCAAGAGTGCTACGCACAAAGTCAAAAAGGCATCCTGATGTGCTGCAGCGGAATGCAGACAATCGCCTTCCGCTGCAGAAACACTTCTTTTTGCTGGGGATAGCTTTGAAAACAAAGCGTGGACGCGATATACCACTGACATGGCCGCAGCCCTGAAAGATTATATCCGCCGACTGCCGAAGGCGGAGCTGCATTTGCATCTGGAAGGCACGATTACGCCGGAGACGCTGGTCGAGCTGAGCCGCCGGCACGACGCCGAGCCTTTGACGCTAGCCCAGGCGCAGGCCCTTTACCAATACACCGACTTTACCGGCTTCCTTATGGCCTTCAAGGCCGTGACCGAACGTCTGCGCACGGCGGACGACTACGAGCTGATCACTTACAGGATGCTCGAAAAACTGGCCTCGCAGGGGGTGGTGCACGCAGAGGTGTATGTCGCGGTAGGCATTGTCTATTATTGGGGCATCGCAGAGTTCGAGCCCATCTTCGCCGGCATGGAGCACGCGCGGGAGCAGGCGGAAAAAGACTTCGGCATCAGCATGTACTGGATCTTCGACGCGGTGCGGCACTTTGGCGTCGAAGCCGCAGCACGCGTCTTCCGCAAGGCTGCCGAGATGCGGCGCGAGCATCCGAGCATCGTGGGCATCGGCATCGGCGGCGATGAGCGCAAGGGGCCGGCAGAGATGTTTCGCGATGTATACGCCGAAGCGCGCGATGCGGGACTCCGCTTGACCGTACATGCCGGAGAAGCGGTCGGGCCGGAGAGCATCTGGGGCGCATTGAATATCGGGGCGGAACGCATCGGGCATGCGTTGACGGCGATTTACGATCCCGAGCTGTTGCATCTGCTCGCCGAGCGGCAGCTTCCGCTCGAGATTTGCGTGACATCAAACTTGAAAACAGGCTGCTGCCCGCGCCTTTACGACCATCCGGTGCGGCGGTATTTCGACGCAGGCCTGATGGTGACGCTCAATTCCGACGATCCGACAATGTTCGGCAGCGACCTCGAGGGCGAATTTCTGCTAGCGCATGAGGAATTTGCATTTACGGAAGAGCATTTGCGCGAACTGGCCGCGAATTCGATTGAGGCGAGCTTTCTTCCACCGGAACAAAAAGTCGCATGGTTACATCAAATAGAAAGAAGTGTCTAAAGAGATGCGCGGGCTGGCCGATGGGCACCATACAGGCGAAGCGCGCACAATTTGCGCTATCATGACCGCATGAAGCCGCTTTTGAAATACAAGCTTTTTCGGTCAGGAAAGAAGGCTGCTGTGATTGTCCTGCCAGGTCTGAAGAAAAAAGAGGAGTCTGCCGTTGCGCTGAAGGCGATCGGCTGGACCTCGGTTGCATTGGGCGTCACCGCCCTGGGGCTCTACGTGGGGCGCGAACTGCGCCAGCGTTACAAATTCAAGCGCCGCACGCCTTATGATTTCTACTCGCATGCCGGCGACCAGACACAGAACGCCGAATATGGGATGGGAATTTAGCGTTTGCGCTGATTGGTTGAGGCGACTGGAGCGAGAATCTTCGCTGCGCTCAGGATGACAATAACTTTTTGATCTAAAAGAAAAGCCCCGGTTTTGCCGGGGCTTTTCTTTGTTGCGGGCTCGATTAGTTTTTCGCTGCAAGCTGGCGCAGGACGTATTGTAGGATGCCGCCGTTCTCGTAATAGAGGATTTCCTGCGGCGTGTCGATGCGGACCTTGGTCTCGAATTCCTTCACCTTGCCGTCGGCTGCTGTTGCTTTCACCTTCAGCGTCTTTCCGTTGGCGAACTTGGCGTCGAGCAGCGACTTCAGTCCGGGGAAATCGAAGACCTCTTCGCCAGTGAGGCCGAGGCTTTCGACGTTCTGGCCATCAGCGAATTGCAGTGGCAGGATACCCATGCCCACCAGGTTGGACCGGTGGATGCGCTCGTAGCTTTCGGCGATGACGGCGCGCACTCCCAGCAGGCGCGGGCCTTTTGCCGCCCAGTCGCGTGAGGAGCCGGAGCCATATTCTTTTCCAGCGAGGATGACGAGCGGCGTTTTGCGCTCGGCATACTTTACGCTGGCGTCGAAGATGCTCATCTGCTCGCCCTCGGGCAGCAGGCTTGTAACACCACCTTCGGTTCCGGGCGCGAGCTTGTTGCGCAGGCGCACGTTGGCGAAGGTCCCGCGCACCATCACTTCGTGGTTGCCGCGGCGCGAGCCGTACGAGTTGAAGTCGGCTGGCTTGACACCGTGTTCGGTGAGGTACTTCCCTGCCGGGCCATTCTGTTTGATCGAACCTGCAGGCGAGATGTGATCGGTGGTCACGCTGTCGCCGAGAACAGCGAGTACGCGGGCGCTGTGAATGTCCTCGACCGGAGCCGGGGTTGCGGGCATGCCGTCAAAGTACGGGGCCTTGCGGATGTAGGTCGAATCAGGCTCCCACTGATAGACGTCGCCGGTGGGAAATTTAAGACCCTGCCAGTTGCTGTCGCCATCGCTGACGGTCGCGTATTCCCGGCGGAAGATCTCCGAGTCAATGGACGATGCGATGACGTCGGAGACTTCTTTCTGCGTCGGCCAGATGTCTTTCAAATAAATCGGCTGACCGTCTTTGCTCTTGCCGAGCGGCTCGTTGGTGAGATCGTGATCGATGCGGCCGGCAAGGGCGTAGGCAACGACGAGTGGCGGCGACATGAGGTAGTTGGCGCGCACGTCGGAGTTGATACGGCCTTCAAAATTGCGATTGCCGCTAAGGACGGAGACGGCGACGAGCCCGTGGTCGTCGATCGACTTTGAAACGTCGGTGGGCAGCGGGCCGGAGTTGCCAATGCACGTAGTGCAGCCGTAGCCGACGACGTTGAAGCGCAGCTTGTCGAGATACTGCAGCAGGCCGGCCTTCTCGTAGTAATCGGTGACTACGCGCGAGCCGGGTGCGAGCGAGGTTTTGACCCACGGCGGAACGGTGAGGCCTTTTTCGACGGCTTTTTTCGCGAGGATTCCGGCGGCAACCATCACGGATGGGTTCGAGGTGTTGGTGCAGCTGGTGATCGCGGCGATGACAATGGAGCCGTTGTCGAGGTACTTGTCTACGTCGACGTTAAACCGCTCTTTGATCGAAGTGGTCGGGCCGGATTCGTGCACGCCCTGCGCTGCATCGACGGTCTCGGCGGGATGGCCGCCTTCACCCTCCCAGCGGACAACCTGGCGCACGCCGTTCTTGTCGGCGTTGGGGCCGAGCAGGTTGGGCAGCTGCTTTTTGAAGCTGGCACCGGCTTCCCTGAGCAACACGCGGTCCTGCGGGCGCTTCGGTCCGGCAACGCTCGGCTCGACGGTAGCGAGATCGAGCGAGATGGTCTGCGTATACTCGGCTTCCGGTGAGCTTGCGGTGTGGAAGAGGCCTTGTTCCTTGTAATAGGTCTTGACGAGCTGAATCTGCTCTTCGCTGCGGCCGGTGAGGCGCAGGTAGCGCAGCGTCTCCGCATCGACGGGGAAGATGCCGCAGGTTGCGCCGTATTCCGGCGCCATGTTGGCAATGGTGGCGCGGTCGGCGAGCGAGAGCTCGGCGATACCGGAGCCGTAGAACTCGACGAACTTGCCGACGACGCCGAGTTTGCGCAGCATTTCCGTCACGGTAAGGACAAGGTCGGTCGCGGTTGCGCCTTCGCGCAGCTTGCCGGTGAGCTTGAAACCAACAACCTGCGGGACCAGCATCGAAACGGGCTGGCCGAGCATGGCAGCTTCGGCTTCAATGCCACCGACACCCCATCCGAGGACGCCGAGGCCGTTGATCATGGTAGTGTGCGAGTCGGTGCCGACGAGCGTGTCAGGATAGGCGCGCGGCTTGTCGCCTTCTGTCGTGAAGACGACGCGCGCTAGGTATTCAAGATTGACTTGATGGCAGATGCCCATGCCCGGCGGCACAGCCGAGAAATTGTGGAAGGCCGACTGGCCCCACTTCAGGAATGCGTAACGCTCTCGGTTGCGCTGGAACTCGAGCATGGCGTTGAGCGAATAAGAATTGCCGGTGCCGTATTCGTCAACCTGCACGGAGTGATCGATGACCAGCTCGGCAGGCTGCAGCGGATTGATCTTGTCGGGATTGCCGCCGAGCTGCTTCATCGCGTCGCGCATGGCGGCGAGGTCAACGATGGCAGGTACGCCGGTGAAGTCCTGCATGAGGACGCGGGCAGGCATGTAGGCGATTTCGCGCGAAGGCTCGGCCTTCGGGTCCCACTTGGCGAGGAATTCGATGTCGTCGGCGGTAACGCTCTTGCCGTCTTCCTGGCGCAGCAGGTTTTCGAGCAGAATGCGCAGGCTGTAGGGCAGTCGGGTGAGGCTGATGCCCTTCTGCTCCAGTGCATTGAGGCGGAAGATTTCGTAAGTGCGACTGCCGGCTTTCAATTCCGACTGGCTGCCAAAACTGTTTCCAACTTGGGTCGTAACCTGGCTCATGGAGAGTCCTTCCTTTTGCTGTGGCCGTTCGATGCGGCGCAAATCTTCTCCCGCGCAGGCTGCGAGGAGCGCGCGGAGGGGAGTCAACAGAAAAGCTTAATCAGATGCGATGGATTCGTCCACGGTCGGGATGACCGTGACGAAAACGCTTGAGACGGGGCGGGACGAAGGTTTTCATAGTCCTTGGGAATATTTTAACGCAGCTGTTACCGGCGTTTCCATCGTTTGCCAAATTGGACCTGTAACTTGAGGTTGAGCGCGCAAACGCTGCAACCAGGGCTGCCAAAGCAGCGTCTCTTACAGTGAGCATCTTTGCGGCAACCGTACTGCAGAGAATTTGACCCCCAGTACGCAGTTTTTTTGAGGACTTACCGCGACCATGCGTCCATTTTCCAGCTTCCTGCTGTTGCTCCTGTTTTTTCTTGCACCCTGCGCGGGAATGCTGGGTGCTGCGGAGATACCCGCACGTCAGCTCCTGGTCGGCTATTTTCCGCAATGGGGCATCTACAACGATCCGCCTTATTACGTGAAGGATTTGATTACGAGCGGTTCGGCTCCTCTGCTCGACCAGTTGAATTATGCGCAGGGCTTTATCGTAAACGCGCGCTGTGCGGTGGCCGACCCCAACGCCGACCTGAACTTGACGTACACGGCGGTCAACAGCGTGGACGGCTCGGCGGATAATCCGATCTCGCCGCTGCGCGGCAGCTTCCATCAGCTGCAGGAGCTGAAAAAGCTCTATCCGAAGATGAAAATTTTGATCTCGCTCGAGGGCAAGGCGCACTCATTTGCCGAGGCCGCACAGCCAGAGAACCGCACCGCATTTGTCTCTTCCTGCATCGACATATTTGTGCGGGGACATTTTGCGGCGGGGGCGGACGCGCCGGGAATCTTCGACGGCTTCGATCTGGATTGGGAGTACCCGCAGGCGGAAGATGCCGGGAATTATCTGGCGCTGGTACAGGAATTCAGAAAGCAGTTAGACGCAGTGAGGCCGGGATTGAAGCTGACAGTCGCAGCCGGACCCAGCCCGCGCATGTATCACGGTGTAGATTTTGGCGCGGTTGCGAAGGCAGTGGATTTAGTCGGGCTGATGAATTACGACTACAGCGGACCATGGAAGAATGAGACCGGCTTTCACGCTCCGCTGTACAGCGATCACGGCGGCAACGCGGACGGCACGGTTCGCGAGTATGAACAGGCGGGTGTGCCCGAGGAGAAGCTGCTGCTGGGCGTGCCTTTCTATGGCTATTCATGGACATCGGTCGGCACGGAGAATCATGGTCTGTTCCAGCCCGGCGCGGCGGTGCATGAAGACCGGCCGTATCGCTATATCCTGACGCTGATCGGCGCATCGACCGTCTATCGCGATCCGGCGGCGCAGGCGCCGTGGCTATATGACGGCGACACCTTCTGGACCTACGAAGACCCGGTGTCGGCGCGGTTCAAAAGCGTGTATGCGGAGCAGCATCATCTCGGCGGCGTGATGGTGTGGGAGCTGGGCGAGGATTCAAGCGATGGGCAGCTGTTGAAGGCGGTGAATGCGGGTCTGCGCACGCCTGCGACACAACCGCAGATTGCAGGCTCAGACGCGGCAGTTACGGCTACGGGGACTGCTAAGGAGTAAGTGAGGCGCGGGTGGGAGCTTTGCTTTCCCACCCTTTCGCAAACGGCGCGGAAGGATGGGGCACCCGTTTTCGTGCTCACTGATGCGAAAAGCAGATCCTTCGCTGCGCTCAGGATGACAACTTAGATATTTAGATATAACGATAAGCAAAGGCCCGGCGTTTATGACCGGGCCTTTGTTGTTTACCAGTGGAAGCCGTGCTGCTGGCAGGCTTTCTGGTCTTCGACGTTGGTGAGCACATTGCTAGCAACCGTAAGTGTTCGGCTGAAGCAGTGATTCAGCGAGTCCTGATAGACGAAAGTTTGTTTGCTGCTCTGGTTGGAGTTCTGCCCTAATGAGAAGCCCGTGGGTGAGGCTACAAATAGGGCTGTGTCGGTGGGTGTGACTTCATTGGAAGTGTGGCTTTCAAAGACCGGGAATCCTTCCAACGTATCCGTTTCATCGCGTTGGAATTTCTGGTCGACCGATGTGGTGGCGGCAATGTTGCCGTTGCTCTGCACTGTCTGCACAAGGCTCACATTGATCGGATAAGAGAAGGTTGTTTCTTTCGTAGTGAAGAGCGGGCCTTCCCGTGTGATTGTGTCTGAGTGCAGGGTCGAAGTCTGCACAGCGCTTTGGGCAAACTCAGTCGCTGAATTGGTGATCTGCTGGACGTTGCTGAACTGGGCCTGCTGCTCAATTTTTGTATCGACACGTCCATGGGAGGTATTTACATAACCTTCGATGGTGAAGTTATGCGCATTTGTAACGGTTACTGTGCCAGAGCCAAGGCCTTGTGCATTGAGATTGACTGTGTTGGTGACGGTTGGATTCGGAGCTGTAAGTGTATCCTGCGTTACCGCACCGCTGAGATGCTTGCTGCCGTGGTCTTCATAAACGAGCAGTTGTGCGGTTACAGAAAAGAAATTGAATGCATTGAAGACGCTTACGCCAACGGTATGCGGCTGGCCGTCATCGAGTGTTCCAGCAAAAGGCGTGAGATCCACGCGATAGGGCACGAGGTTGAGGGTTTGCACGCCGGGAATCGGCACCCACAGGCCCGGATCAAGACCCCCGGTGTAAATCCACGGATAGACCGGAGCTATGCCGGCGGGCTTGCCATCGACGCTAACTTCGACCTCGCGAAATGCGGTGTTCTGGCAGCCATCCAAGGGGCCGGCGATGTTGTTTGGTACGCATAAGAACCACTGCTCTTCTACATTCTGGCTTTGCGCCACCAGGTCGAGATAGGCAGCCTCGGTGTTTTGTGGCAGCGTGAACGACTGCGTCACTTCCGGATTGGTCGAAGTGATCTGGAAGGAGCTGCTTCCGTTGTCCTGCACAGGCAGAACCTCATCCGCAGTGACAGGAACCGGATTGGCGAAATCGGATTGATAAAACTCCAGCTTGAAGGTGCCGAAGATGATCGAGTTCAAACCGTCGGTGCCAACGATGTTGCCGAGGAACGCGAATCCGGTCTGAGGTGTTTTGAAGAGCGAAGTGTAGTCGGTAAGATCGCGCTCGACGTGCCAGGTGTTGGTCTGGGTCTGTAGCGGCTCGGCCGTGGTGCCAAAGAAAATGTTCACGCCACCGAGGAAAATCTGTCCGCTGCGGTCAAACTGCACGCCAGGCTGAATGGAGAAGTCGGCGGTAAGGATGACCTTCGACCAGGGGCCGGGGCAATTGGCTGGCGGAGTGAAGTTGAAGTCTTTGTTGTTGAAGTCGTCGAATGCCTGATTTGTGAGCAGCGTTACTTCGCAATGTTTTGTGTTCGGACGCGGCACCGGCGGATCGGCAATCGCTTCAAGAGATGAGCCGATGGAGAATTGGCTGGACGACGTTTTGGAACTTGAGGATTGCGCGAAGGAAAAAGTAGGGCCTGCGAGGCTGATGGCCAGCAGGGCGGTGAAGGCGATGGTTCTACACTGCGCTAACGGGGGATACGAGCGCATGGTCTGGTCTCCTTAAATTGAAAGAACAACAAGTGGAGGAGAGCATATCACCGCCGCTAGAGAGCTTTCTTCACCCCTGTCCAGAAAATGTTTGCCACAGCAGAAAGAGATTAAGCGCGATGATAATGGAGACCGCCAGCCAGCCGAGGAACTGGGTGAGTTTACGGTTCGTAAATTTGCCCATAACCTTCTGGCTGCCACTAAGGAGAAGCAGCGGCACGAGCGCAAAGGGCAAAGTAAAGCTGAGTACGACCTGCGAAAGAATGAGAATCTTCAGCGGATCAAGGCCCGAGGCGATGACCAGGATCGCGGGGATGAGCGTGAGCAGCCGCCGTAGAAAGATGCTGAACTTTACGTCGAGAAAACCTTCGAGAATGACCTGTCCGGCCATGGTGCCGACCGTCGACGACGACAGCCCCGAACATAGCAGCGCAATGGCGAAGACGGTTGCCGATACCGGTCCGAGCATTGGCCCAAGAGTGCGATGCGCTTCTTCAATGGACATGCCATTGTGCCATTGCCGTCCGGCAAAGGCGGCAGCAGCAACGATGACCATCGCGGAATTGACCAGCCACGCGGCATTCATCGCGGCGAAGACGTCGATGGTTTCAAAGCGAAGGTGACGCAGACGCGCCAGGTAGCGATAGTGCGGCGTTCCCGCCGTCTCACTTTGCACGCGCGGCTGCACCAGCGCCGAATGCAGGTAGACGACGTGCGGCATGACCGTTGCACCCAGCATGCCGACGGCGATGTAGATGCTCTTGCTGTCGATGGTGGGGATGAGGGTGTTAACGGCGATGGCGTGCCAGTCTGGGTGGATGAAGAACATTTCGACCGCATAGCAGAGGCCGATGATGCAGACGAAACCCATGATGGCGAGCTCGAGCCGGCGAAAACCCCACAATTCCAATGCGAGGATGGCGAAAACGCACACAGCGGAAGCGATCGCGGCGGCGAGCAGGATTTCGGTCTTGCTCCAGCCGTAGCGCGTGAGCCATCCGCCAAAGAGAAGATAAAAACCCAGGGCCGCGCCGAGGAATTCGGCCATGTCCGTTGCCAGCGCGGAGATTTCCGCCATCACCCACAAGCCAATCGTTGTGGGACGGGAAAACTGGTCGCGGCAGTTCTGCGGCAGGGTCCTGCCGGTGGCGATGCCAAGCTTGGCCGCCAGGTACTGGACGAGGATCGCCATCGCATTCGACCACAAGAGCACCCACAGCAGGCGGTAGCCGAAGCGCGCGCCGCCGTCGAAGTTGGTGGCGAAGTTGCCCGGATCGATGTAGGCGATGCTGGCGACGAAAGCCGGTCCGAAGTAATACCACAGCTGGGATGACCGCATGCGCGGCAGCTTTTCCCGGCTCGTACCTGTTGCGGGTTGTGTGGTTGGGAAGGACATGCGCGCGATCTTTGTCGAGTATAGGGTGAATTCATTCGGAAAGTAAACTATAGTTAACTTAATTTCATTAATAATTATTCAGATATTGCGCCGGGCTTGGCGAGTCTCCGGCCGTGCTGTAGCCTTTGGTTAGAAATAAGGGAGTTATTAGCAGGCATGAAAGTCCTAGTCATCGGCTCAGGGGGTCGGGAGCACGCTCTTGCATGGGCGATTCGGAAGTCGCCGCGCGTGAGCGAGGTGGTGTGTGCGCCGGGCAACGGCGGCATGGCGCAGGTGGCGCGACTGGTGAACGCCAGCCAGAAAGATGTAAACGATCTTTTGCGCGTAGTCGTAGCCGAAAGCCCTGATTTAACGGTTGTGGGTCCAGAAGTGCCGCTGGCGTTGGGACTGGTGGACGAGATGCAGCGGCGCAGCCTTGCCGTCTTTGGCCCGACGCGAGCCGCGGCCATGCTTGAAACCAGCAAGGCCTTTGCCAAGCGCTTTATGCAGCGGCACAAGATTCCGACGGCGAACTATGCTGTGTGCGCGACCGAGGAAGAAGCGCTCGCCGCGCTCGATCTCTTTCATCTACCGGTTGTCATCAAGGCCGACGGCCTGGCTGCTGGCAAGGGCGTGTTGATCTGCAATAGCAAGAAGGAAGCACAGGACGGCATCGCCGGGCTTTTCAACGGCAAGCTGTTGGGGACCGTTGAAACCAGCGTCGTGATCGAAGAGTTTCTTCAAGGCGAGGAGATTTCCTTTCTCGTGTTGAGCGATGGGAAACATGCGGTCCCGCTGGTTCCGGCGCAGGATCACAAGCGCATCGGCGAAGGCGACACGGGATTGAATACTGGTGGCATGGGTGTGTACTCGACTGACGCGATGCTCGATCCGCAGATGCGCGAGTGGATTATGCACCACATCGTGCAGCCGACGATTGATGGCATGGCAGCGGAAGACACTCCGTTTGTGGGCGTGCTGTATTGCGGTCTGATGATGACGGCACGCGGCCCGATGGTGCTCGAATATAACGCGCGCTTCGGCGATCCGGAGACGCAGGCGATCCTGGTGCGGCTTGAGAGCGATTTGCTGGATGCGCTGGAGTCCTGCGTGGCGGGACGCTTGAGCGAGTCGGAGTTCCGCTGGCGTCCGGGCGCATCAGCCTGCGTGGTCGCGGCATCGCAGGGCTACCCGGGCAGCTACACCACGGGCCAGCGCATTACCGGGCTGGATGAAGCGGCGAGGATTCCCGGCGTCGAGGTTTTTCACGCGGGAACGACGCTGCTCGACGGCAACTACCTGACGAACGGCGGACGCGTGCTGGCAGTGACGGCGGCGGCGGATTCACTCGAAAACGCGCTTGCCCTGGCGTATGAGGGAATCGGCAAAATTCATTTCGATGGGATGTATTACCGGCGCGACATCGGACATCGCGCACTGAAAGCGAAGGCTTCTTCATGATTATCAAGGACGATCTAGTTGCCGACATCGCGACTGCGACTGGACCGATGCGCACCTACTTTTTTCATCCTGCAGCAGAGGGCCGCTATCCCGGAGTGATTCTCTATTCGGAGATATTTCAGTTGACCGCGCCGATCCGGCGGTTTGCCTCGTTCATCGCCGGACATGGATACGTGGTCGCAGTGCCGGAGATCTACCACGAGCTGGAAACGCCGGGCACGGTGCTTGCCTATGATCAGGTAGGGGCGGATAAAGGCAATGAAGACAAATATGCCAAGGAATTGTCTTCCTACGATGCCGATGCGCGGGCGCTGATCGATCACCTGTCGACGATGCCGCAGTGCAACGGGCGTCTGGGCGTAATCGGGATCTGCCTGGGCGGACACCTTGCGTTTCGCGCAGCCATGAATCCGCAGATTCGAGCGGCCGCCTGTTTTTACGCGACCGATATTCATTGCGGAACGCTGGGCAAGGGCAAGAACGACGATTCGCTGGCGCGCGCTTCAGAGATCAAAGGCGAGTTGCTGCACATCTGGGGACGGCAGGACCCGCACGTTCCGCTCGATGGCCGCGTGAAGATCAAGGCGCGGCTCGATGAGGTGGGCGCGAACTACCAGTGGCTTGAGGTGAACGGCGCGCACGCCTTTATGCGCGACGAAGGGCCTCGCTACGATCCTGAGCTGGCCTACCAATGCTATGGGCTGGTGCTCGGCCTTCTGCACCGGCGATTGACGCTGGGTTAAGCCGCTCCACTCATGAGTCATTCTGACCCTGAGGCACGAAGGGGAAGAATACAGCCTATGGGAAAACCTCGGCAGCTTTCGTGCGCGAAACCTGCCGCAGTATTACTGCTGCGAAAATCCGCTGGATTCTTCGGCGGATAGCGCCTCAGAATGACACCACTCTGAGGCGCCATGGCCGAGATACGATCTAGCTATCCAGCTTCTTCGTCACCAACTCATTCAACAGCGCGGGATTTGCCTGCCCCTTCGACAGCTTCATCACCTGCCCGACGAAGAACGCCGCGACCGTCTTCTTGCCGCCGCGATACTGCTCGACCTGTTTGGGATTGGCGGCGATGATCTCGTCGATCATCGTTTCAATCGCTGCGGGGTCGGTGATCTGCTGCGGTTTCTCGCGTTCGTAGACCACGCCGAAGTCCTCGCCGCTCTCAAACGCCGTGTCGAAGAGCTGCTTGAGCTGCTTGCTCGACAGCTTGCCTTCTTCGGCGAGATCGGCGGCGAGAGCAATGCCCTTCATCGTGATCGGCGACTGGTCGAGTTCGAGGCCCTTCAGCTTGAGGCGGCTGGTCAACTCGCTCTGCACAAGGTTTGCCACGCGCTTTGGGCTTTTCGCAGCTTTAGCCGCAGCTTCAAACTGGTCGGCAAAGGTCTGCGTCGCGGTGAGCGTCTGCGCGTCCTGCTCGGAGATTTCGTACTCGGCGACCATGCGGGCGCGGCGAGCCTCCGGCAGCTCGGGCATCTGCTTCGCGATCTCTGCGATGCGCTCAGCGGTGACGATGAGCGGCGGAAGATCGGGCTCGGGGAAATAGCGGTAGTCGTGCGCCTGCTCTTTCGAGCGCATGGAATAGGTGCGGCCTTCATTTGCATTCCACAGGCGCGTCTCCTGCACGACGCGGCCGCCGCCTTCGATGACTTCAATCTGGCGCTCGATCTCGTACTCAAGCGCAGCGCGGATGAAGCGGAAGCTGTTGACGTTCTTCACTTCGGCTTTCGTCCCGAATTTTTCCTGACCGCGCGGGCGCACGCTCACGTTGGCGTCGCAGCGTAGCGAGCCTTCTTCCATGTTGCAATCGCTGACGGCCGTGTAGAGCAGGATTTCTTTCAGCCGCGTGAGGTATTCGTAGGCTTCATCGGGCGTGCGGATATCGGGCTCACTGACGATTTCGATCAGCGGCGTGCCGCAACGGTTCAGATCGACGTAGGTGCGCGTTGCGGAGTCGGGGAAGCCGTCGTGGATGCTCTTGCCCGCATCCTCTTCCATGTGCAGGCGCGTGATACCGATTCGCTTTGTGCCGTTCGGCGTCGGCACTTCAATCCAGCCATGCTCGGCCAGCGGCTTATCGAACTGCGAAATCTGGTAACCCTTCGGTAGGTCAGGATAAAAGTAGTTCTTACGGGCGAAGATAGACCGCTCATTGACCTGGCAGTTGAGCGCGAGTGCGGCCAGCGTGGCGAACTCGACCGCTCGTTCATTTAAAACAGGAAGCGCGCCGGGCAAACCGAGGCACACCGGGCAGACGTGCGTATTTGGAGGGGCACCGAACTGGTTGGAGCAGCCGCAAAAGGCCTTGGTGTTGGTCAGAAGTTGCACATGGACTTCAAGTCCGATGACCGGTTCATACTTTGCCAGAACGTCCGGCGACACGCTCGCTGTAGTAGCCATAGATAGCTTGATTTTAGCAGCGTGCCAGTCCACGGGCTGTAGATACCGCTGATAGACTAAGTACAGCATGATCCTGCCGTTTGTCCGCGAATTATTGGCGGATTTGGAGCATTCCCCCTCTTTTGAACAGGCACGGAGGCACCTCGCCCTTGCCCGTGGGCGCCGTCGTGTCTCTGGACTGACCTCGACGGCCCGCGCTTTGTATCTGCCGCTTTTTGCGCGCGCGGCCAATGTTCCCGTCGTGGTAGTGGTGGCCGACAACAAGGCTGCCGATGCGCTGCAGGTTTCGCTGCGCGCAGGATGCGAGCTGACCGGCGCGATCGCTCCCGAGCGCGTATTGAAGCTGCCTGCGCACGACGTGCTTCCTTTCGAAAATCTTTCGCCGCACCCGGAAGTGCAGGAGCAGCGCGCCGCGACGCTGTGGAAGATGGCGACGGGCGCAGCCTCGATCGTGATTGCGTCTGTGGAAGCTGCGGCGATGAAGTTTTTTGCCGCAGATTACTATGCCGACCTGGCGCGCACGCTGCGGCGCGGCGAAGAGATCGACGTCGACGCGCTGATCTCGCACCTTACGAGCGTCGGCTATAGCGAGATCGACATCGTCGAGATGCCGGGGCAGTTTACCCGGCGCGGGGGCATTCTCGATGTCTACTCACCGGAAGCGGACCGTCCGGTGCGCGTGGAATTCTTCGGCGACGAGATCGACTCAATGCGTAAGTTCGATCCCGAATCGCAGCGGTCGTCAACTCCTCTGGACGAAGCGGTGCTGTTGCCGCTGACAGAGACCCCGATTACCGAACGCCTGCTGGCGGCGGTGCATGCGCGGTTGAGCGGCACGCGTCTCGAATCCTCTGACGATCCGGATTTAGTGGCAGAAGCAGTTGCCGCGGGCGGTGTGAGTGTTTTTCCGGGTTGGGAGTTTTTTGCCACCGTGGCTGGAGGCGGCAAAACACTGCTCGATCTCTTTTCACGCTGCGTGCTTTTTACCGAAGAGCCGGCGATGGTCAAGAACCAGATCGACCGCTGGTGGAATAAAGTCGAGCAGCGGCACGACCGCAGTGGCATTGGCTCGCTGATTGAGCCGCATGACATCTATATGCGGCCAGAGCTGCTGCTGGCGCTGCTTACGTCGCATCCCGGCCTCGATATCGACCAGCTTGGCGCGGTCGATGTGCTCGAAGAAGACGAGACTCTGGGGGAAATTGAATTTGCGTCCCGGCCAACGCTGCGTTTTCACGGTTCGATTCCCGCCTTCATTGAACAGATACGCACGCTGATGCAGCAGGAGACGCGCATGCTGCTCGCCGCTCCCAACCAGGGTGAAGTGGAGCGGCTGGCCAACTTACTGCGCGAGTATGAGACGCCATACCGGCTGGGCAGCCGCATTCAGCATGCCGGCAGCGAGACGATCTATGACGAATCGAGCTACTTAGCCGGCGATTTGCGCACGCCCATCCTGGTGCGCAGCCAGTTGGCCAATGGCGTCAGCCTGCCTGAGGCGAATCTTGTCGTCTTCGGCGCAAATGATTTTTCCGATGAAGCCGATATCATGGCGCGTCCGGCTCCGAAGAAATCGAAGACGGCCGCTTTCATCTCCGACTTTCGTGATCTCACCGTCGGCGATTACGTCGTTCACGTGGAGCACGGCATTGCGCGCTACGTCGGTTTGAAGGAGATTGCCCAGGACGGCGTCAATATCGAGTTCATGATCCTCGAGTTTGCCGAGCAGGCGCGTCTGTATGTGCCGCTCACGCGACTCGACCTGATTCAGAAATACCGCTCGAGCGAAGCCGGCACTGCGCCCATCTTGAACAGGCTCGGCTCGCAGCAGTGGGCCAAGACCAAAGCGCGCGTGAAGAAGGCCATGCAGGATATGGCCGACGAGCTGCTGAAGCTGTACGCGCAGCGCAAGGCCGCGCAGGGCAACGCTTTTTCGCCTGACAACGAATTTCAGCACGAGTTCGAAGACGCCTTCGACTACAACGAGACCGACGACCAGCTGAATGCGATCAACGACATCAAGCGCGACATGGAATCGCACATGCCGATGGATCGTCTGCTGTGCGGGGACGTCGGCTACGGCAAGACAGAAGTGGCCATGCGCGCGGCCTTCAAGGCGGTGCAGGATGGCAAGCAGGTAGCCGTGCTTACGCCTACAACCGTGCTCAGCTTCCAGCACTTTGAGACCTTCAAGAAACGCTTCAAGCAGTTCCCCATCACCGTTGAAATGATCTCGCGCTTCCGCACCCCGAAGGAGCAGAAGCTGATTCTCGAAAAAGTCGCGCTGGGTCAGGTTGATATTCTCATCGGCACGCACCGCCTGCTCTCGAAGGACATCAAGTTCCATGATCTCGGCCTGCTGGTTGTGGATGAAGAGCAGCGCTTCGGCGTTCGCCACAAAGAGCGGTTGAAGCAGATGCGGCAGTCCATTGATGTGCTGGCCATGTCGGCGACGCCGATTCCGCGCACACTGCACATGTCATTGGTTGGCCTGCGGGACATGAGCGTGATCGAGACTCCGCCGAAAGACCGCATGGCGATTCAGACGGTAGTGGCGAAGTTCGATGAGAAGTTGATTCGCTCAGCCTTGGAAGTGGAACTGGAGCGGGGCGGTCAGATTTATTTCGTCCATAACCGCGTCGAGACGATTTACGAGATCGCAGCCAAGCTTCAAGAGCTGGTGCCTGCAGCACGCATTACCGTTGGACACGGACAGATGGGCGAAAGCGAGCTTGAAAAGGTCATGCTCTCCTTCATGCACCATGAACACGATGTCCTGGTGGCGACCACGATCATCGAAAACGGGTTGGATATTCCACTCGCCAACACGATCATCATCAATCGCGCCGACCGGCACGGGTTATCGGAGCTGTACCAATTGCGCGGACGCGTGGGCCGCTCGAATCGCCGCGCGTATTCGTATCTGTTGATTCCGCCGGAGCAGGAGCTGACGGAGATTGCGCGTCGGAGATTGGCGGCATTGAAAGAATTTTCCGATCTTGGCGCAGGCTTCAAGATTGCGGCGCTCGATCTGGAATTGCGTGGCGCGGGCAACATGCTGGGCGGCGAGCAGAGCGGCCACATCGAGGCCGTGGGTTTTGAAATGTACACCGGCATGCTCGAAGAGGCCGTTGCCAAGCTGAAGGGCGAGGAGCGTGTCGAAGTGCCGGTAACGCAGCTGAACCTCGGCATCAGCCTGCGCATCGATGAGACCTACATCGAGGAAGAAAATCAGCGGCTGCGCATTTATAAACGCATTGCCGGAGCGCAGACCGAAGGCGCGGTCGCCGATGTGCAGGCTGAGCTGGAAGACCGCTATGGTCCCGTGC
>Ga0206844_10131_pt1 | contig 25612 bp, 43 predicted proteins | sample Alteio_BWOrgCont_22_FD_152907 | JGI IMG/M metagenome (GOLD analysis project Ga0206844, IMG submission 152907) | Enriched cells from forest soil in Barre Woods Harvard Forest LTER site, Petersham, Massachusetts, United States -... | ecosystem: Environmental > Terrestrial > Soil > Temperate forest >...
GGGCGCCTCGACAACCTCAAAGAACTTGTGCGCGCCATGGGAGATTTTGAGAGCCTCACTGCATTTTTAGAGCATGTGGGGCTAGTGACTGACATGGCGGAGAATACCAGCAGCGACATGATAAGCCTTATGACGCTGCATGCGGCTAAAGGGCTGGAATTTGATCACGTGTTTCTGCCCGGCTGGGAAGAAGGGCTGTTTCCACACCAGCGTTCGCTCGATGAAAAAGGCAAGCAGGGGCTGGAGGAAGAACGCCGCCTTGCTTACGTAGGCCTCACACGCGCGAAGAAAACCGCTACCATCAGCTATGCAGGCTCCCGGCGCATCTATAACCAATGGCAGAGTAACATCCCATCGCGGTTCGTGAGCGAGTTGCCGGGAGAGCATGTTGAGATAGTAGGCATTAGGGAGCAGGCATCAGGCATTAGGGCGAAGATCAATGCGGCCAGCGCTGCTATCCCCACTCCCCACTCCCCACTCCCCAATGCTTCCGGAAGCCGCATCTTCCACGTCAAATTCGGCTATGGCGTTGTATTGCGCAAGAACGGCGATACGCTGGAGATCGCCTTTGAAAAAGCAGGCATCAAAAAGGTGAAGGCAGATTTTGTCGAGAAGGCTTGAGGCCTACATCGGCATCTGGCTGATCTGCTGGTAAGCGCTGATCATTTTATCACGGATGGCTACAACGGTATTGAGCGCCTGTTCGGCATTGCTCACCGCAACGGCGAGCTGGGAGAGATCGGTCTTGCCTATGAGTGCCAGCGTGCTGACTTTCTCGGCGTTATGGCCGGCATCCACCGCGCTGCCTAGCGCCTGAGTAACCAGATCAGAGAACGAGGGATCAGCTGATGTCGACTTTGTGGGGGCATCGGGCGGATTGTTCTGCGTTATCCCGGCGATATTGCTGTATGCTGCAACGGCTGATTTTATATCCATGTCCTATTTCCTGCCGTTATTATTTGAGTAATCCAAGCGTTTGCGAAATCATATTACGTGTAACGTCGATGACGTTGATGTTGGCCTGATAAGCGCGCTGCGCTTCCTGCATATCCACCATTTCCACTACCGGCTCGACGTTGGGAAATTTTACATAGCCCTGTGTATCAGCAGCGGGGTGGCCGGGATCATATTTCATCTTGAAAGGCGACGAGTCCACGCCATAGCTTGCGACCGTGACTTTTTCGATGCCAAGCTCGCGGTCGAGCACGTTTTTGAATGTAATGGTTTTGCGGCGGTACGGGTCGGAAACCGGTGTGAGTCCTGTGGAGTCAGCATTGGCGATATTCTCCGCGATCACGCGCAGACGATCCCCCTGCGAGTGCATGCCCGCGCCGGCCAGATAAAATGCATCAACGATTCCGGTCATGCGTCAGTTCCTATGTTGCCGTGGGCTGCAGGCCCATAGATTCTTTGAAAAGGTTGCTGATTTTGGCGTAAAGCGACGTAGAAAGCTGGTAGTCCGTTGCGTTCTCTGCCACTTTCATCATCTGTTCCTCCACCACGACTGTGCTGCCTACTGGCGTGCGCTCAAAAGGGTGCAACAGGGGAGTGCTGCGGAAGCGCTGTGTGTATGGCAAGCCGCCGTTCATATGCATATCGGAAGTAACGCTCATACTCACCTGCGCGGTCTGCGCCTTGAGTACGTTCCTGAAATCAAGCGGGACAAGATCCACCGCTTTGTAGTTAGGCGTGTCGATGCTGGCTACATTCTGGGCAAGCACTTTCTGCCGTTCGCCGTCGTATGACATTTTGACGGCGAGCATGTCGGGCAGGCTTAAGGGAGCGGTGCTCATAGGCGTGATTCTACACCTTCAGCCTGTTTTTGCGCCAGATGAATAATTCTCTTGTAGCTGTTTTTAAGGCAATAGTATAGTTTCTGCCACAGGAGCACCATGTTATACCTTACACGCAAGATCGGCGAATCGGTCATAATTAACAATACGATAGAGTTGACTGTGGTCGAAGTGAAGGGCCGCGCGGTCAAAATCGGCTTTAACTTCCCCCCGGAGGCATCAATCCTGCGCAAGGAGCTGCATGACAAGATTATGCAGCAGAACATCGCCGCTGCCCAGTCTGCCGAGGATGCCGATATACTGGATGCGGTAGAGGGATTCGGGGACTCGGATAACAACGATGGCGGATGACGAAAAACAGAAAAAGGCGCTGCCGCTTGCCGTTGCGCTTGGCTATGATCGCACCAAAGACCAGGCGCCGCGCGTGCTTGCCAAGGGCAGGGGACTCATCGCCGAACAGATTATCCGCGTGGCGGAGGAACATGGCATTGTCATCCGCGAAGACGCCAATCTCGTAGAAATACTGGAAAAACTGGATATTGATGCGATTATCCCGCTGGAGGCCTACGCGGCGGTGGCGGAAATTCTGAATTATGTCTATAAGACGAACGCAATGGCGAAAGCCTTAAAGCAGGATAAAGTCTGAACATGAAACCATCCGTTAAGATTTTGAAGCAAGAGGCATTCGCGCGCGTGGAGGAATGCAGGAAGAAGCTTAAATCCGGTGAGGTCAATCTTGCCGGGCTGGAACAGGTGGTAAAAGCTTACTGCCAGGCGGTTGAGGCGCTTGCCACTGATGAAGGACAGCAGCACACGCAGGATCTGGAAGAGCTGATGAGCGAAGTTTCCGCGCTCAGCGACGAGTTGCTGCAATCGCGTGAAAGCGTTGCAAAAGAATTATCCAAGCTTGGTCGCGTAAAGCAGGCGAATGTTGCGTACCAGAAAACCGATGCCATCGGCCCCGTATACCGTCCTAAAGAGGAAGAAGAATGAACGCGCAGCCCGAATGGATGAGCTACCTGACCGCAATAACGGCACTGGTTTTTGTTGCCGGGCTTATAGTGTTGTCCGGTATCATTCTGAAGCGGACCGGACTCGATAAGCGCCTTACCGGTGGCAAGAGTACCGGACGCCTTAGCGTGGTGGAGACGCTCTATCTTGATCCGCGCCGCAGAATTGTAATCGTGCGTTCAGATGACAGCGAGCATGTGCTGTTGCTTGGGGCGACAGGGGACTTACTTATCGAATCGCGCAAGGGGGGTAGGACGGATGCGTCTTAAAGCCGGCCATGCCTTTTTTCTTGCGCTTGCCGCAGGTCTTATCCTGTGGATGCCACATGACGCGCTTGCGCAGAAGGTAACGCTCGATCTTGGGGCCGATGCCGGAGGCTCACAGGCGGCGGGTAGCTCGGTGACCAGCCGCATTATCCAGCTGGTGGCGCTGCTGACCATCATTCCGCTCGCGCCTTCTATCCTGATGATGGTGACGTCGTTCACCCGCATCGTGATTGTGCTGTCGCTCCTGCGCACCGCACTTGGCCTGCAGCAGACGCCGCCCAACCAGGTGCTCGTGAGTCTTGCGCTCTTTCTGACGTTCTTCATCATGACGCCGGTGTTCACTACAGCATACAACGACGGTATTGCGCCGCTTATTGCTCAGAAAATATCGGAAAGGGAAGCGCTGGAGAAAACCGCAGCGCCCTTCCATGCGTTCATGATAAAAAATGTGCGCGAGAAGGATTTGCGTCTGTTCATGGATATGTCGCCTGGACTCAAAGTGGAAAAGGCGGAGGACACGCCCTATCAGGTGCTGATTCCCGCCTTCATGATCAGCGAGATGAAACGTGCATTTGAAATCGGGTTCCTGGTCTATATTCCCTTCGTGATTATCGACATGCTGGTGGCCTCCACGCTGATGTCCATGGGCATGATGATGCTGCCCCCGGTGCTTATCTCATTGCCGTTCAAGCTGATATTCTTTGTGCTGGTGGACGGCTGGTACACGCTAAGCGGCAGTTTAGTCAGGAGTTTTGGCACATAATCTTCCAGGAATGATGTTATTTACATCTTGGGTCGCCTGGCTTATAAGACCACTCCCCCAAAATATGGGTGATTAGCTCAGTTGGTAGAGCAGCTGACTCTTAATCAGCTTGTCGCAGGTTCGATTCCTGCATCACCCACCACACCTTAAACCCGCAAATCCACTGGACATACAGCCGCTAATCGGGGATGATTCGCGCCTTAACAATGAGACCCATATGTTCCGCGGACTTTATACAGCGCTGATTACGCCGTTTAAAAACGGCAAAATAGACGAAAAAGCCTTTGCGTCGTTTGTCGAATGGCAGGTTGCGCAGGGCGTGCACGGGCTTGTGCCTGCGGGCACGACCGGTGAGTCGGCGACACTTACTTATGAGGAGCATAACCGCGTGATTTCACTCTGTGTAGAGGCGGCAGGTGGCAAAGCCAAGGTGATGGCGGGTACAGGCGCCAATTCCACCGAGGAAGCGATTATGCTCACGCGGCATGCCAAAAAGGCAGGCGCAGACGGCGCGCTTATCGTTTCGCCCTATTACAACAAGCCTACGCCCGAAGGGATCTACCAGCATTATAAGGCGATTGCGGAGGCGGTGGACATACCGATTGTGGTTTACAACATCCCCGGCCGCTCGGTCATTGACATCAAAGACGAGACGCTGGAGCGGCTTGCGAAGATCAAGAATATCGTCGGCATCAAAGACGCCACGGGCGATTTAGGGCGTGTGAGCACATTGCGCGCGCGCGTAGGGAAGAAATTCTGCCAGCTTTCAGGCGAGGATATGACTGCGATTGCGTTTAACGCGCAGGGTGGCGTGGGATGCGTGTCGGTGACGTCAAACATCGCGCCGAAGCTTTGCGCCGAAGTGCAGAATAAAACGCTGGCTAGCGATTTCGCGGGTGCGCTTGCCATTCATGATAAGCTTGTGACGCTGCATCAGGCGATGTTCTGTGAAACCAGCCCCGGCCCGGTGAAATGGGCGGCATCGCTCATGGGCAAATGCAAACCGGACCTCCGCCTGCCGCTGGTGCAGCCCACCGAGGCTTCCAAAGCGCGGGTTAAAGAGGCGATGGAAAAGGCAGGGTTGCTGTAGGAGGGCTACGTTAAAGGCCCCTCAGGCAACCATATACCGTTTAGGATGTGCATGGAAAATAAGCGAAGGGGAGGCTCAAGCGGCTTCCGGGCAAAACTGGCCATCCGCGTATCTTAAAATATCCTCCGCCTGTGCCCTGGGGATGCCGTATTTCTTTTTTACTGCTATAAAAAATACATCTCGCATGGTTTCATAACAGGCGATTTCCTCGTCGTTCAATTTATTCCAGAGCTGACTGATTCGGTTCATGTTATACCCCCTGGTTTTAATTATATTGACTGATTTTACGTCAGTACGACTGCTTTCTCAGTACGCTAGAGAAGATAAAATAAAATTCACAGTCCCCTATTCTCCCACTTTATAAAAATTTTATAAAGGCACATTAACCGATAATTTTTGTGTGCATATGCATCATGCAGATAAATTAACGCTTTGCTGCTCCAGTGGCTGCACCACCGAGTGGCGCATTTCCACTCATGCCAGGAGACACGCCCGGAGCCGCACTATTAGGGGTGTTTAATGTATTTCCCTGGGTGGGAGCATAACCGGATGGATTAACATAGCTGCCGGAGCCACCGTTTGTTGGGGCATAACCGGAAGGAGCGTTATAACTACCTGTGTTTCCTGCTGAGGGTGCATAGCCGGAAGGTGTATTATAGGTGGAAGTACCATTGGGTGTGCAGCCAGCCTGGCCATTAGCGCAACTGGGGTTATTTGGCGAAGCTGTTGTTAAGGGCTGTGGGGTATTAGAATTAGGATTTATGCCGGTTCCATATTGTTGTGCGCATGCAGGAGAAGCGGCTATACCCAGGCCACATATGAGCAACATACAGCATGCCCGGCGTAAAAGATGTTTCTTGTGTAAGACAGTTGCTTTCATATTTCCTCCATGGATTACTAATCCACTAAGGCTTTTCGATTAAAATCTCGATGAGGCAACAAGACATTTTTTATAAAGGAGACATCAGAAGGCGACATGTAATAGAACTTTTATACTGTTATCCCGATACTCATCCCCGAAACACCAAAATCAGGGAATCATCATGTCAAGGGATACTCTAAAAACTGTACACCCAAGCCCTCCTGTTGAGGCTGATCCGCTTACATGTATAGCAAATATTCTGGAAGCACTCTATCAGCCTTTGAAAGAATATCTGGAAACAGTATCTCCGGAGCATACGGACACATATAACAGCGCAATGGTGAATCAGATGCTGGCTGCCAGCCCTCTGGCGCCACTACTGAGCGATGACAGCATCAGGGATATTTTCATCAATGGGGCGCATGAAATCTATATTAACCGCAATGACAAACTTGAAAAAACGGCTGTAACCTTTGCTGACAGCAAAAGTCTGCGCCTCCTTGCGAGAGCTATAGCCAGTTCTGTGGGGCGTAATCTCGATCCTCGCCGTCCGTTAGTGGATGCCCGGCTGAAAGATGGCAGCCGCGTCAATATCATTGCTCCTCCCATGGCGGTTGACGGCATGGCCATTTCCATACGAAAATTTCCTAAACAGGAAATCGTACTTGAAACATTGATTGAGAAAAATGAAATGTCCCGGCAAATGGGGGAGTTTCTGAAACTATGCGCTCAATGCAGGGTGAGTCTGCTCATAAGCGGCGGTACCGGAACGGGAAAAACCACACTCCTTAATGCAATTTCCAGCTTTATTCATGACAATGAACGCATCATTACTATCGAAGATACAGCCGAACTGCGTTTGCAGCAGCCACATGTTGTGCGGCTTGAGATCAAGGAGCCTTCCGTTTACGGCGAGCGCAAAGAAGAGGTGAGTGCCTCTGATCTGGTGCGCAATGCCCTGCGTATGCGTCCAGACCGTATCATTATAGGCGAAGTGCGGCGTGATGAGGCATACGATATGATCCAGGCGCTTAATACAGGTCATGATGGCTCTATGACTACGATGCACGCCAATACTCCGCGTGATGCATTTACCCGTATAGAAAATTTAATGGGGCCACGTATGCAAAACACACCAGCAGCCAGCATCCGTCAGCAGATTGTCTCTGCGCTTCGCCTGATCATACAGCTTGTGTATAATACGGATGGGACACGCATGGTCTCCAGCATAACTGAAATTGTGGGAATGGAGGGAGAGATTCCTACGATGCAGGAAATATTCAGACTACATGAAGGGAAGAATGCAACAACGGGTGCCACAGAGTATTCGCAACGCTGGACTAAAATTATTCCCCATCACCCCGGTCTCTCGGAAGCTATGCGGAATAATCCTGTGTTTGTTATTGAATCTGAGGATTTAGCCTGAGAATCAAGCTGCCGATTCTTTGCGTCTGGCACGTGGCATATTGCTTACTTTGCCTTCAAGGCATTGCAATACTCCATACAAATGGCGATGCAGATCGCCGGGCTTGCGTCCGGTAATAAACTGGCCATCTTCTACCAGCGCTTCATCTACGAATGTGCCTCCGGCTTCCTCTATTTCCTTACCCACTTCAGGCCAGGATGCCAGTTGTTTGCCTTGGACAAGATTGGCGGAGACGAGGACCTGGGGGCCGTGGCATATGGCAGCTATGGGCTTACCGGTGGCGGCAAATTCCCTTACAAACCCCAGTATTTCTTCATTTTTACGTAGTTCGGCAGGAGCTTTACCTCCGGGAATATATAGCAATGCATAGTCTGCCGGACGAACATCACTGATGGCTTTTGTGTTCTGCAGTCCAAGGCCGTGCTTGGCCTTGAACTCTCCGCCTTTGAGTGTAACGACATCTACACTATATCCCGCTTCCGTCAAACGATAGTAAGGATAGAAGAATTCAAGATCTTCCGTGTTTTCTGCAGTAATGATTACTATTCTCTCTTTCTTCCTGAGACGTTCAGGGATGGGAACGACAGCATAATTGTCGGAATCTTTATTTCCCGTGATCTTATCCATGATGCTCATAAAAACCCCTCTTAAAGCCTGAATATTTTTCCGAGTACAAAGCCAATACCCATCGCAATCAATACGGATTGTACGGGCTTGGTATTAATTTCAGTTTTTACCGAATCGATGGAATCGCAGACATAATCCTCTGCTTTTCCAAAGGCCTCCTGAGCGGCGCCTACGATTCTCTTCGCATCTCCTTTAAATTCAGCGGACCTGTTGCCAGTGACGGTACCGAAGGCGCTCTCTGCAGATCCTTCGAATTTCTTTGCGGACCCCGCAAGATTGTCGTTTGCCATAAATATTCCTTTCAATGAAAATGGTTAAGAGTTTAAGCGACTTTTATATTAGTGACGTTCTGGCTTAATGCGACACGAGCCTTGCCGGCTTTGTCATCAGTGGTGTGCACCACTATAACTGCCTTGCCATGTTTGATTTCATCCTCGTAGCGCTTTGCCTCATCGACAGCAAAACCAGCACTGATCAATGCGCCGCTTAAACCGCCTGCGGCTACTCCGGCCCCGGTGCCTGCAAGAATAGAAATAATAGGGCCGGCAAAAAGTAATCCAGAACCGGGGATAGCAATAACTCCCACAGTAGTGAGGCCAGCTACCAGAGCGCCTAAGGCCCCTCCGAATAATGCGCCTGCTGCTCCGCCTCTGACCGCACGGTTGTCTTCATCATCTGTGGGTGCAGCGAAGATAGTATGACGGGCATTATCTGAGACAATAAGGCTTATATCTTCTTTCTTAAACCCCATATCAAGGAGTTCAGAGACCGCTTTATTGGCGGCTGGTGCATTGTCAAATATTCCGGAAACATCTGTCATAATAAATCTCCTGAAAAGAATGTTTAAACAAAATGTGCTTGGATCATTATTTATAGAAACAAAAATAAAAACGATATGTGCCTAGCAGTGAAACTTATAATCAGGACGTAATAAGGAAACTATGAAACGTTAACCGCCATAAATTACGTAAGCGCCCACAGGAACACGGTTCTGGATATTTTTGCAGGATTCAACCGCAGGCTGCTGCTCTGCAGGCCGATCTGTAAACCATACCCGGCACAGACCACGAGGAGGCAGGAGTTCATCGGGAATACGAGGACCGCTTTCGTGAGAAATATAATAGCCATTATAGTCGTAATAATCCGGGGCGGGTATATACGACAGTCGTGGTTACAGGGGCGGGTTCATAATAATTGGCAGTTGGAGTGCCCGCCATTACAGTGTCGTTACGAAAACTATCGCTCTTTCCGTATGAGCGATATACTCCATTGGAATCGTAATAACCGGCCGGCGCGCACGCTGAAGCCAGCAGGCAACTTGATATGAGTAGAAGTTTTAAACAAGCTTTCATGGGAATTCTCCATTCAGAATTAATATGTTCAATAAGTCAGTGTAAGAACGTTTAGCTTATAACGGTGGGGTTCCGCTGCGTCTGCTGGCTGAATGGCGAACAAGGCTGATAAGAAAAAACACTACAAAGATTATCGCGAGTAACTGGGCAATTTGTGAGAAAGTGCCGGCCAATCCGCCAAATCCCAGGAAAGCTGCAATTATTGCCAGAATGAAAAAAGTAATTACATAGTTCAGCATTTTAATCTCCGTAAGTTGTACAGTGAATGTTATTTACCCGTGTAGATCTTACTGACAACCCTATCTATTTCCTAAGCGGTATAATGCGCTCATTTATCAAGCCTGCATTAAGAGAATACTTATTTATTCTTTATGGCCTCCGGGGATAGGGCGCCTCTGTTATCTTCTTCAAAGCCTTTCTGCATCGCACTTATGAAGGCATTCCTTATAATACCGCTTATGGTGCTCCAGGTATCCGTTGAAATATGGCTGATATCTCCCTGCAGATCTGCCTTGGTTGCAAATTGATCTTTTCGCAGATTCGTGAAGACTTTCAGTACAAGGGATACAACCGCTTCCCAGGCCACCTTAACCGGGTTGGCATCTTTCCTGAGATCGATAAGGGAAATATGGGTGGCAATTGGCTTTATATAACCTGATACATGCCCATCCTTTATAATGAGCTCCGAATAAACATTCAAATCGCCCTTTTTTATATCGATTGCCGCATAGGCATTACTATAATCATTCAGCGCAGGAAGATAGACATTCTCAAGTTTCATGTCGAGGTCCATATCAGGCACTTGCTTGAGAATATTCATCCTTCCTTTAATCTCCAGCTTCCCTTTGCCGATTGAATCTCCTTTTACATAAAGTGTTGAAGGCAATGCCTTCGACTTATCTACCACATTACGCAGATTCGTGGATTCCCCTTGCATATGGTTAATGTAAATATTCACTTCCGGATGTGAAGAAAAGTGCTGATAAGTCAATTTTCCTTCCCGAAAGGTGACGCGGTTGATATCAACAGGCATCAGTTTCTTGATAGGTTGAGTCCAATCCACATCTGCGCCGTTTTGTGCAATGCCGTTATTGACGGCAAAGTTAATCACGGGCTGGAATAATTCAATATTAGAGACAATTCTTCCATGAAACAGCGCGCTCCATTCAATGGACAAATCCGCCTGTTTAATGTCTATAAATGGTGCGGGAATATGACCATTTTCCTTGTTTATTTTTAAGTGGTGAATGCGATAAGCGCCTCTATAGAGATGAATATCGATACTTTCAACCGAACCTTCATAGCCTGGGATATTATTCACTTCATCATTCACATATTTGAATAGCCATACGCCCAGATAAAAGCGTCCGGCAATCAGCGCCGCAATCAGGACGAATAGTATTCCGCAGATAATATACTGTTTCCGGGAATTCAGATAAAAATGAGTCATCAGAGGAGCAATGCAGATTGCGGATAATGTTTCCATATGGACTTGCTAATTTCAGCGATTACTTAAAATTATGTATATGAATAGTTTATTAATAATACGTTTTCCCACATCACATACTTATATCAGGTGCGATAGACAGGGCTACAGGTGCTGTTAACAATGAAGGAGAAGTTTATGCGTGGTCTGCTTTTATGGCTTATTGGAATTCCGCTACCCATAATCATATTACTTTATCTATTTCATGTAATTTGACGGGTGCTGAAGTGAGTTTATCCAAATCTTATGTTCTCCGCCTTCTGGCCAATGGCTTTATAATCTGCAGATGCAATATGGTCGTAACTATCGCTGATGCATATTGCCCAGCGCAACAAGTGTAAGGAGAAAGTCATGTCAAACGCACCTCAGAAACAGCATAATCCGCAAGCTCAGCAGAATCAGCCCAATCGGGATTCAACCCGTAACCCGCAGACGCAGCAGAACCAGAAGGATCAGTCCTCCAATCAGAATTCTGATCGCAGTGCTTCGAATTCGGCGGGTAAGGTTGGTAATAATGTGCAGAAGGATGAGCCTCTTTCTCAGAATCGTACCGGTGGTATGAAAGATAAGGATAGTTGCTCAACCTCTTCCGATAAGAAATACGCATCGGATGATAACAGGTAATATCCGCCTGATATTTGAATAGAAAAGCCAGGCATTATGCCTGGCTTTTCTTTATCGGGTGAAACAATCTCTGAATTATTGATTCTTTTTTCCATAGCCTGGAGGAGTAAGCTTAGGAGCCTTATGATCTTCAATACGTCCTTCATTACGAAGCTTCCGTCCTTTATTGGCCATCTTCCTTTTCTTAAGAGTTTCTCCTGTTTCCTCTTCGATATAGCCTGCGGCTTCCTTCATATGTCCTGTAATACTCATAAAATATCTCCATTAATAAGTTGTGCACTAAAAACTTAGTGTAGAGACATTACACGGAAGTTTGTCTAAGAAAGCGATTCCGGGCTTGCTGACATCTATAATGAAGATATAAAATTCTGTTCTTATAGGTCGTCGTCTATGGGAAGAATGGCAAAAAAGTCATTCGTTATGATCCGCCAGAAACCTGCGTGGGGATTAAAATCGTAATATACCGTTTTCCCGTCTTCCTCTGTAACCCAAACTAATGTGCCCTTTGGGGTAAGCATAACCCGGTAACTGGATTGCGGAGAGGAAATGCCTTCAAATATCCGGGAAATCTGTGCACATAACGCAGGGCTATGAATCACAAGAGCCTGCTCAGTATTTAAATGCAATGAGCGGGGATCGAAATTAAAAGAGCCAATAACTAAATCCTGCCGGTCAATCATATAAATTTTTGCATGCAATCCGTTCTGTGAAGAGGGTTTGAACATATGTTTCTTGGCAGATTTGGGAGGAGAAGACTTAATTTCGTAAAGTTCTACCCCACCTTTAACCAGCGCCTCACGATAGTGACTATATCCGGCCTGTGCGGGCACCATATCGGTAGAAGAAAGGGAATTCGTGACAATGCGTACGGCTACCCCTCGTTTTACCAGCCCATTCAGCCATGTCACTCCTCCTTTCATGGGCACAAAATAAGGAGTGAGGATAATAAATTCGTGCCGGGCATTGTTGGCCAGTTTGTCAATTTGTATCCCCGGCGCGCTGACGGAGTCTTCTATGGACTGGTTAACCTTGTCAGGATTATCAGCCGCAAGCTTTGCTTTGGCCCAGATGAGGGGGACTTCTCCTTTCTTAACCTCATGAGGCAACGGCATATTCTTTAACTCTCGACCTACGTGAGACTGGAGTAATACATCCCAATGTTCCGCCATTTCATCCTGAAGTTTATAAATATCATTGGAAACGGGTGCAGGGAGATTAAGTGCTGACATCGGAAATGACTCATTGCCATTCCAGTATCTGTCAAAACTCTGTGACATGCTGCGCACAACGGGGCCTACCGAAAATATATCGACATCCTGCAAATTAATTTCCTTCCCGGCTTCAAAATATTCATCTCCTAAATTACGCCCACCCATTATGGCAATCTGGTTGTCCACTATAATAGCTTTGTTGTGCATGCGCCGGGTAAACTGATCGAAATAAGAAGGGGCATTTGCAATACGTGAAAATATGGACTGGTTACGGGTAGAATAAGGATTGAAAACCCGTATTTCAATGTGCGGATTGGCATTAAGGATTACCGCTCCTGCTTCAAAATCGTCCAGATTCCAGTCATCGAGAAGCATGCGGACGCGTACGCCTCTGTCTGCCGCCCGGCATATGGCTTCAAGCACCAGCTTTCCCGTTTTATCTTCGCGCGTATCAAAATACTGCAGATCAATGCTGCGCTCAGCTGCATTGACCATTGCAATGCGCATCATAAGCGCTTCTGGTCCGTCGGATAAAAGACGGAAGCCGGATTCTCCGGTATGCCGCTGAATGGCATGTCCGTAAGCCTTAGCCAGCGCGGTATTGGAAGTATCCTCAAAAGCATGACTTTCCTGCCTGGGATACATTGTGGCAGGAGGGCGCCCGGCACATCCGGCAAGCAGTAAAAGTGTTGTCGCTGATATTAAACAAAAGTGGCGTAGGTGCGGAATCATATACATCCATCAGCCTACGCCACTTTTTTCTTGCGCCCTAATTCTGGGTAGGGGGCTTGGAAGCGTCTTCGTTTAACTCATTTCTATCGTGATTGAGGATTTTATTATCGGCATCTCTCTCCATTTTCTTCTCTTTCTTAGCCGTCTTTGTGCCGCCAATTTTTACGCTATCTACGGCCTGCTTGCCATATTCTCCATTGGCTTTATCAGCGGCCTTATCAGCGCGCTCGCGAGCAAGTTTGTCCTTATCATTCTGTATAGCAGCATTGTCTTTATTAATAGCCCCTTCATCCTCACGGATGCTCTGAGCGTCTTTGTCTACTGTTGTCTGAGCAGCTACGGGCGTGGCCAGTAGCAGAGAAACTGCAGCAACCAGTAAAGTCGAGGTGGATAAAAGCTTGTTCATAACATCTTCCTTTATGTAATTATGGATTTATAAGCACTCGTATCAATACAACCATTATTCTCTCCTGACTAAGTATGCTGCACGCATCGCGTTGAAAACAATAAAAATTCCATAAATAGATGGATTATTTATACAATCTCTGATGTCTAACAATAGGCTTCTTATTGCTCGTAAGGCATTTTCATATTTTAGTATCGAGAGGAATGTTATGAATAGAAATTCCGCTACCGCAGAGAAAGAAGGCGGCATCTTAAAAACGGGCACTCTTTTCCTGGCGATCATCTTATTGGCAGCGTGCTGCTTCGAAGGTAATTCGCCTGAGTATATAATTTATTATTTAAACGATGCCTTTAAAGGTCGTCCGGCGAATGAATTTTTTGCTTCTTATGGTTTTCCTTCGGCCAGATTCCAGGAAGTAAATGGCAATACTGTATACTGGTGGGCGTCCACACAGCTTAAGACTTACCCGTCACAGGCAAATCCTGCTACTTATTTATCTGCAGACGGAAGCTATCAGATAGTGGGAGGCTATAGAGGCAAAGATGAAAGACAATATTGTGAAATACGTATCTATGCCAGCAAAGAGGATATTATTAATGGTTTCGATATAGCGGTAGATTCCACAGGGAAATGGAGCACTTCCCGCTGTTCTGAAATTTTTAAAAGGCCTTTGAAGTAAAGAGGAGCAGCGCTTTGCCGATCTGAAAATATTTTTCTGAAATCTCTTTAGGAGTTTGTCTTATGCGATTGAATGTTATTGAACCGTCAGATCTGACTGCAGAACAAAAACCGCTTTATGACGATATGAAAAGCGGGATTGAAACCAGCTTTAAGGGCTTTAAGGCCATTCGTGACGATGGTACTTTGATCGGTCCATGGAACCCCTGGCTGAAATTTCCTAAAATCGGCGGCCCGATGTGGGAGCTGGTAAAAGCCCTTTCCATGAAACCAACGTTACCTAAGCCTGTACGGGAAGTGGCGATTCTTGTTACGGGTGCAAAATTCCATTCCGGCTACGAACTTTATGCCCATGTGCTCATGGCGGAATTGCGCGGACTGGATGACGACACCATTGCCACTATTGTTGCAGGACAGCGCCCCTCAAATCTGGGGGGCGATGAATCTGTAGCTTATGACGTCGCATCCTCTTTAGTAAGGGGCGGCGTACTGCCTGAGTTGGTTTATAATAATGCAGTAAAACACTTTGGCCAGGAGGGCGCTGCAGAGCTGATCTATCTGGTCGGACTTTATTGTATGGTCTCGGTTACCCTTAATGGGTTCGATGTGCCGGTGCCGGAATAAAGAGAAATTAAGTAAAAACTCAGTCCCGAGTTTTAGATGACGGGGCCACCGCCACCACGTCGGGTGAGGGCAATAATAAGTATAATCAGGATAATGAGTCCGAATCCGCCACCGATATAGGGGCCTCCGTAATAGAAACCTCCTCCACCGCCGCCGAGAAGTAAGATGATGAGAATAATGACAAGTAAATTCATGCACCATCCGTACAACACCGCTTATAAGGAAGCGATAGGCTCCAAGGGCAGAAAATAACAAGGATCTATAAATATATCCTCATTATAGTATCTTTATGAAATCACGGGCGAGTGGCATCGCTTTCTAATCCAATTTCTCCTATAGATTATAGGCAAGATTGTTCGAATCTGAATTTTGGACAGTTATTTACACCTCGTGAAGGTATTAATAATAAGAGTATATTAAAGGAGGATTCTATGAAGAGAATTTCTAGTATTATAGTGATTACCTCTCTGTTGTTTACATCAGCATGTGGGGATACTCCAGGCCAGCGCGCGGTAAGCGGCGGCGCAATTGGTGCAGGAGCGGGTGCCGTAGGAGGAGCTCTGCTAGGGGGAAGCGTTGTGGGCGGTGCGCTGATAGGAGGCGCGGCCGGCGCAGCTACAGGCGCCCTGACGGATAAACATCAGATCGATCTTGACAGATAGGGAAGTTCTGTAGTCTTCACATGCAAAAGTGGAGGCTGAAGGAAAAGCGGGTCATAAATATCAGAAGCTGCTCGACAAGCTGGAGCTTGTGTCTGGGAAGAAGTTAGGCTTTGATTGTGTATGCTGCTCTTATTTGAATGGTTGGGGCGTCCTCAGGCATATATTTTCCCTTATTATCACGCAGTCGGTGCTTCTAGTTGCCAGTGAGCCGGGGGGATGTTTTCCCGTTGCGTTCCGGTTGGCCGTAAATGCCTTTCTCAAATAGTAAGATGAAGAGGTGCATCGGGTGCGTTTCTGACTGTCACAGGCCATGAATTAGGCAATTGCATAGGAAAATCCCTTAATCGTTTTCCAGTCGTGCGTTGCCGCAGCGAGGACTGGTATTCACAAACATACGGACGCATTGCAAATAATTCACGAAGGGGAGACATGGTTACAACAATCGGTGTGGTAGGGTTTAAATTGTACGAAACAGCTATTTAACCCTTTGCCATAATGGAGATTACATGAAACGTATTATCACTACTGTCTTTATTGCTTTCACACTGCTGGCTAGCCCGGCCATGGCGCAAGCGCCCGGAGACGAACAGCAAAGGCATGTGGATAATGGTGGTCCGGATAGGGTTCATAATGATCATCGCAATGACCGCAAGGATCATCGTAAGGGTCATAGGGAACATCGCCGGAATCACAAAGAACACCGCCATGATGAGCATCACGAATAGTTTCGCTGCTAAATAGCTGCCAGCAGCAGAAGCGTAATTATCACGCTTCTTCTTTTAACCTGACACGGTGCTTGTGTTGTGGGAACAGTGAAGCGTCCACGCTTATGTCAGTCTTCAGCATTTTTAAGTCAGTGGAGATTTCATGAAAAAACTACTCTTAAGTACTACGATAATAGGATTGCTAAGTTGCGCTCCTGTTTTTGCTAATGATGTAAGCCTAGGCATTAATGTAGGCGGAGGAGCACCCCCATCGGGCTCTCTTTATATTGGGCAACCCGCTGTTGTCGTTGCTCCCCAGCCCGTTATTGTCGCTCAACCTCAGACAGTGATTGTCGAGCGTCCGGAAGGTTATGATCCCCATCACAGAGATCATGACGCAAGATATTGGCGGGAACGCCGGGAGCGCGAGCGCCGGGAACATGAGCGGCATGAGCACGATAACCATCATCACGATCACGACGATCACCATGAGCATCATGACCGTGATGGCCATTACGATCACGATGACAGAAGATAATGCCTGAGTAGTTTTATACCGAAGTGGTCTGATTAATCAGATCACTTCGGATTTCCGGTACGCGTCAGTGTCGCTTAATCATTTCCTTGAATTGGTTTTAGAGAAGCTACCGGTATTGAGGCTTTCATGAGCGGCAGGGTCACGGTAAACTCTGAACCTTTATGTGGTTGGCTTTTTACCGTAATATTTCCATTCATTAAATGCGCAAGTTCCTGGCTGATAAACAGTCCTAAGCCTGTTCCGCCATACTTTCGGCTAATCCCGGGATTTGCCTGTGCGCATTTGCCAAAAATCTTTTCCAGCTGTTCTTGCTCAATACCGATGCCACAATCAGCTACAGTAATGCATACCTGAGAATATCCGTTCAAAACTGCACCTTCAGTCATAGTCAGTGAAATAATTCCACGGCTGGTGAATTTTACCGCATTCCCGAGCAGATTGAGTAGAATCTGGCGGATACGAAGCGGATCACCCATAAACACGGCTGGATATGACCCGTCGATGCGCATATGTACCTCCAGGCTTTTCTCCGCGGCCTTACCAGTTATAATATTTTTTGCTTCTTCAAGTGTTTTAGCAAGATCAAAAGGAATGCGCTCTAACTCTACGCTGCCACTGTCCAGTTTTGACGAATCAAGCATATTGTTTATCAGCTCCATCAGCATGTTGGAGCTGTCACGAAGCACTTCAGCGCATTCTTTTTTCTTTTGTGGGCTACACTCTACATTGGCAAGAATCTGGGAAATTCCGAGGATAACAGTAAGCGGTGTGCCAATCTCATGACAAATCATGGCCAGATAATCCGCATCTTCAAATCGTGAGTGGGGCAGTTCCCGAGTGAAAATACCGCTGAACTCCTTGTTCTGAGTGGCTAATTGCATAGTTCTCTCCTGTTGGAAGGGTTACTTGTATGGTTTCTTCTTTTTTACTAATCTTGGGGAGTCTAAGTAATAAGGAATCGATACCTAATGCATATTAAAACCGTATGTTTTGCCTTAGGTTAAAGAATCAAAAATAAAATCACTTTTTGACTTAAGGCAAAGAATTATACGACAGATCATATATAAGTACCTGATCATTTTACCCACAGGCGCATCTGCTTATGAGAGCAATCAAAGACCAGGCAACTGATTCAAAGCAGTATAAATCGCTTGCCTTTTTCAAAGGCCTCACACTCTTTGCCAACCTTGCTGGCAAAGATGTGGCGCGTTTTGCCGATGCATCTCAAATCATAAGCCATAAAAGAGGAAAGCTTCTCTACCTGGAAGGTGCGCAGGCAGGCTTTTTCTACGTCATTTGCAATGGGTGGCTAAAGCTGTTCCGTACCACGGAAGAAGGTGAAGAAGTTATACTGGCGATGCTCACGAAAAATAACATTATCGGAGAGAGTGCCCTTTTTGGAAAAGGACGCTTCATGAGCAGTGCACAGGTGGTGGAAGATGCGCAGATACTAAGTGTACCACTACCCCTGCTGAAAGAGCAGTTGCGCATGAATAATCAGCTGGCATTAAATATGCTTGCTTCCATGGTACAATATCAACGCCGCCACGAACTGCAAATGGAGCAATATCTTCTATACAGCGCTCCCCAACGGATAGGATGCTTCCTGCTGGGGTTATGTCCGGAGATCGAGCAGAAAGACGGCGTCATACTTAATTTACCTTATGATAAGACACTGATTGCCTCTACCTTGGGGATGAAAGGCGGAACCTTTTCCCGCGCACTCAATATTTTGCGGGAAGAAACCGGTATCAATATCAGCGGCACGCGCGTGGTCATTGATTCAATGAAGCGTCTGCTGGACTTTGTGAATGGTTGCTATTCGCAGCCTCACCAGCATATAGGATTAGACTGATCCAAAGACGGTCTTCAGCCATCCCCACTCGAGTTTTGCGGGGTATAGATGGCTTTCAACATCATGGAACATATTACGAGTATTCCTTAACCCGGAATGGGTTTCTTATGCCGATTTTCTCATAATGCTCTCTTCAATCGCAACTTACGAAGAAAATACCATGGCAACCTCGGCTGTTCCATTAAAGGTCCTCATTGTTGATGATCATGAGCCAACCGCCAAGATACTGATGTTGGCTATGGACGCTGCTGGCTGTCAGGTGCAAGCCGTTTTCAATAGCATCGCTGCAATTGAAGTACTGGATTCCTATATTCCTGACATAGTGCTTCTGGATATCAATATGCCTGATATGGACGGCTATAAGCTATGCGAGATGCTGCGAGATGACACCCGGCTGGGAAATGCCTTATTTATTGCCCAGACAGGCTGGAACTCAGATGGCCACAGGAAGCTTTCCAAAAGAGCAGGATTTCACCATCACCTGGCAAAGCCCATTGATATCGAAATATTACTCAGCACTATTAACAGAGAAATTTATTCCGCTAGGCTTGTTGAGTCTGCCAACGGCAACAGATAGATTTTATGGTTGCCACTTTACCAATCAAAGCATTAACGGCCGTGAAACCGCAAGGCTATCGCATACTTGTTGTAGATGATAATGAACCATGCGCCAAAACCATGATGTGGACACTGGAAATGCTGGGACACACGGCACAGATTGCTCTTGATGGCAAAACCGCTATTGCGCTGGCCCAGTTGTATTATCCTGACATCGTAATACTTGACATCGGGATGCCAGAAATGAACGGCTATGAAATATGCCGGGCTATGCGCAAGGAATCCGCTCTCCGGCAAACCGTTTTTGTAGCACATACCGGATGGGGGCAAAAGGAACATCGGGAACATTCCAAGGAGGCGGGCTTTGATTATCATCTGGTTAAGCCAGCAGGTATTGAAGCGCTTAAAAAGATTTTTTCAGTATTGGATAACCGACTCCCCGTAAGCCCCTTATGAGTTACCGTGGGAATCGTGCGGTAAAAGTCGTACCGTCCGCTTCCGAGGAGGTTACATCAATCGTTCCACCGTGGGAGACAACGATCTCCTTGCTAATATAAAGCCCTAAGCCAAGATTAACGGTTCCCGGATGGTCTCCTGCATCTATGACCGCCCGTGTTAAAGAATTAAATACAGTTTCAATTTTTCCGGGAGAAATGGGTACACCCTCGTTGTGCACAGATACTATTACTTCCTCGGGGTTGCCTGTCACAGTTACGTCAATAGAGGAGTCCTTGAAACTATACTGTATTGCGTTGCCCATCAGGTTCGAGAAGACTTGCCCTATGCGGGCCTTATCCCATTCACCTTTTGTATCTCCCAAGATTTCAAGGGTCATAATACGCGTTGGATAGGCCACCCGCATTTCATCAACTAGTTGCTGGCTTACAAAACCCATATCCATAGGAGCCCGGACAACGGGAAGGCCGGACCCAAATCGTGCACGAGTCACATCAAGGAGATCGTCAACTATGACAGTTATGCGGGATGCGCTCTCATAAATCTGTGTCGTCAGCATCGTCTGCCGTTCGTTAAGTGTTTGCTGCCTGTCGGGTGTTCCCATATTCAACATGAGCTGTGCAGACATCGATATTACATTCAGCGGACTGCGTAGATCATGGCTTAATATTCCTATAAACAGATCTTTGGAATAACTGACTTTTTTAGTGTAATGGCTGACCGATTCCGCCAATTCCTGATCAATGGATTCGTGGAACCGAGTCAAATCAAGTATATCTGTCCCATTTATTTGAGTATTGGCTTTGCTCCATAACTTAATCACACTGGCGCGCAGAGCCCGGTACTCTGAGACCATCTGGTCAATATCAAAGCCACCGGCCAGACGCAAAGCCGCATGAGTTTCCGCTGCGGTAGGGGCGGGATCTTTCTCTTTTTCTCCGTGCGATTTCTGTATTTGCTCCGTGCCGGTTTGAGGAGACTCTATATCACTTACTATGAAAGCGAGTATTTCATTGATATGATCACGCAACGCAAGGGGGGTCATGTGATTGGCAGCAGGAATCAGTGTCCGCGCAAAGGTTTCCCATTCAGCTATAATTTGTTTTGTGTTTTCACGAATGAAGCCGGCCAGTCGTATACGACCCTGTTGCAAGTTATTGGATTTCCGTCTCTCTTGGCCGCCCCACGCCAGAACCACTGGTTCCTCATCTTTTCTCATAAAATTTTCCTACATAAAATCGCTTGCACAAGGGTTAGATCGATCCAAAGACGGTTTTCAGCCATCCCCACTCAAGTTTTGCAGGATGGTCGATATACTCCTGCGGATTATCCACCACGCGCTTGAGATATTGATAGGTAAAGGGCCATTCGTCTGCGGGCGGTATGGTTTTCTTTTCCACGATTTCGATTTTCATGTCCGGAGTCACACGTAGCGTAAAGGCTACTTTTGGACGATCATCATAGACCGTGGCATGAAGTGTTGCTTCCGTTTCCAGTGTTTTAAACCGGGCACCCCAGATTTCCGTATAAGGAAATGTATCCCTATTCTGCTCAATAGCCCTGTTGCATATTTCAAGATATTGCTGGAATACCTGTTCGTATTCTTTTGCGTCTTTGATTTGCTGTTCCGACTCCATGGTTGCTACCCTTTAAAGAATTATTGCTATCCTTATAGCATCACTGGCAGCGCATGTTTTAACATGCATCAAAGATATACAATAAATCAGTGACAGGCGCGCTATTTCTAATGTCCCCAGAAACGGCGATCACATGCAGTGAGCGCGAGGAACATCAGTATTGTGGCAGTGGACTTGATTATACTCTGGAACTTTTTCATAAAGCTTCTCCTTAGGTTGGGTTACGCTTAAGACTCTAAAGGGGATGCTATATGATTACTGTACCGATAAAGGAACCTAAGCGTAAGAGAGCCATATTATATTGTTAATCGTGTCCGAAGACACTTTAGCGTTGTGTATTGGTGCCGGTATTACCCGGATTGCTGCCCTGGCTGGCTGAGGTTCCTGTAACCGGAGTATTGCTGCTGGGCGGAGCGACAGTTGTCGTCGGTGTGGTATTACTCGTGTTCGTGCCAGAATTAGCGGTGGCCGGGGTGGCAGTATTGGAAGCCGGGGGCGCGCCTGTAACGGGAGTGGTGTTACCGCCCTGTGCGGTGGGAGTATTTGCCGAATTATTATTCGCAGCAGCCGGGGTGGTAACGCTGGCATTCGGGGGGCTGGCGCTGGTGGAAGTATTCACGGTTCCGCTGCCTGCGGTGGGTGCAGGTGCCGGAGCGCTGGTTGTGGCGCCCGGAGAGGTATAGGTATTGGCGGGATTCTGGCCGTTCAGGTCATCGGCGGATGTGGCATCGTCATGCAGCTTAAGTTGCGTATAGGCCAGGTGCTCGCTAAACAAACATGCAAGTAAAGCCAGGATGATAAGCACAAGGAAGAAAATAATTGCCGTTTTGGAATCCTTCGCGCTTTCGCGCACTGCCTTGGACTCTTTTGCTACCATGACATTATTCCTTTAACGGCGCTTCCCATGCCCACCGCGTCTGTCGTGCCACCCATGATATCGTGCAGGTTCCACGGCGTAGGTTGGATAGACCGGATATGCAGTACCATAGGTGGGTGCCTCGACATAGGCCGGTTCTGGCTCACCGAAGATTGCCTGTATCGAAATCTGCGCATTTGCAGGAAAACTGGCAAGCAGGCACAACATGCCGCTCAAAATAACTATTTTCTTCATAAAATTCTCCGCGGATGCATGTTACTCTGCTGATTTCGTCACTTGTTGCTTGTCATGAGGATATGCCATGGCAGTAACCAGCGTTTTGCGCTCTTTTTGTGTAAGCTGGGCGGTTGCGGAGGCAAACGCATCATCCGAATTGGCTCTCATTTTTTCGTATACTTCCCGCAATTTTGCACTTTTGGCACGAAACGCATCTTTATCAAATGGCTCTGTGGCCATAATACCGTCAAGCTCATCATGCAGAACATGGATCTGACTGGCGATTGCCATATTGTCTTCATGCGCTTTTTTCATGGTGGCGCGAAACTGGTCCGCATCCTGTTCAGGCAGTTTGGTTAATGCAGTATCCAGATAGGATGGTACGCCGTTTTTCCCCTGACTGTCATCGTGAGCAAATGCTGCGCCAGAAAAACTCAGTACAATCAGTAGTGCTGCGATCGAAGATAGATTTTTCATAATAACTCTCCTTGTTGGCCGTAATCTGTACAGTTGAGGGAATCAGGATGCCATGTGGCTTCTGCAGCAGTAATATTTGTTTTGCGTAAAGGCAGAGAATTGATCCGTGAAAACTGCAGACTTCATTATGCCCGTGTTGCTGCTCTCAGGCTGTTTTCTTCAGCATGCTGAAGAGTTCATCTTTCAGTTGCAGACGCTTCTTTTTAAGCGTTTCCAGATGCTCATCCGTAAAAGTCTCGGTGCCTGATTCCATAAGACCGATACTATGTTCCAGCGCATCATATCTGTCTGACAGCCTTGCAAAGTGGCCGTCATTCCTTTTCATTGCATGGATGTGCTCACCCATTTCAGGAAAGTCCTTAAGGATAGTGTGATCTTTAATTGTCATGGATGACTCACATTCCTGTCAGTTATCAGCAAGTCCGGGATTTTCATTTTCTATAGAGTCTTCTGCGCGGTTCGGTCTGCTCTTATCTCCCTTTTCAGGATGTTTGACGCGGCCATTGGTTTCCGCAGTTCCTCCGCGCACACCGTCACTGGCGGAAAAACCCTCCTCATATGCGCGTTGCATATTACCGAATTTTTTCTCTACGGCTTCATCCGTGGCAATAAGAGTATCGGTGCTGCCAGTGCTTTTATCCTGTTTGTAATAAGCGATTGTACGCATAAATCCTCCTCATGTTTGTAAATGTTTGTAATACCGGAAAGGCTTAAGCAGCTTTAATTCTTGCATTGTTGTTACGTAAGGCAGCACGCGCTGCTGGGGCCATTTCATCTGTGGTATGGACAATCACTACGGCCATGCCTTGTTTGACTTCTTCTTCGTAACGTTTAGCTTCATCCACAGAAAAACCCGCGCTGATTAAGGCGCCGCTTAAACCACCGATTGCGGCTCCTGCGCCTGCACCTGAGAGGGCGGCAAGAAGGGGGCCTGCAACAAATAATCCGGAGCCGGGAACTATGACAATCCCGACAAGGGTGAGGCTTGCGATCAGCGCACCCAAAGCACCACCGAATAATGCTCCGGCGGCTCCGCCTTTTGTCGCCTGTGTGCTTTCGTTATCAGCTGGGGAAGCAAAAATAGTATGGCGGACATGGTCGGAAACAATAAGGCTTAAATCGTCCTTATTAAATCCTGCGTCCAGCAGCTTGGCTACTGCGGTGTTGGCTTCTGTCTTGCTGTCAAAAATTCCTGCTACACTTGTCATAGGGTTATCTCCTTTAAAAAATTGATGAAACTCAGAATATTGCATTAATCATTCATGATATCTTCGACGGTTTTTTAGTGCTTGATCGAAGCATCGGGTTGGCCGGAATATTCAGCATGATTCTCCATTTGTGCCGTATGTCTGTCCTGTTTTGCGCGCGCATGATCCAGTGCGCGGGTCAGCGTCACACGCTCATTCTGAGAAAGTTCCGAAACGGCCACACTGAACGCTTCTGTCCGGTTATTCTCCATTTTAGCGTGCAGCTGCTGAATTTCCCTGCGTTTGGTCCGGAATGCATTTTCGTCGAAATCAGGAGCTGTCAGGATAGCATGAAGATCACCATGTAGTCTGTGCAGCTGTTCCTCAAGAATTCTATTGTCTTCGTGAGCGCCTTTCATCGTGTCCCGGAAGTCTGCGGCTTTGTCCGCAGGCAATCTGGACAGTGCATGCTCCATATAGGTAGGCTTCTCATCCTGTCCTTCTTTTCCGTACCATTCGGTATGCGCCTGTGCTGCGCCTGAAAAAGTCATAGTGAATATCAGTGCGGCAGTTGAAAGTAATTTCTTCATATCATTATTCCTTCTGTTGGATTGAACATATGAAGTATCAGTAAGGAAATACGAATGCTGTATACGGATTCGGGCTATAATATTTTTTTTACATAAAGGGTGGGGCGGCCATTTTCTGTGTGGGGCTATAGCGCTGTATAGTTTCCTTATGCCAATATCTTTTAGGGTGATGTTGTTAATCACATCAACTGGGAGATTTTTATGCTTTCAACTATACTACTGGTAGTTCTGATATTGTTTCTCGTGGGCGCGTTGCCAACCTGGCCGCATAGCAGGAACTGGGGCTATTATCCCAGCGGGGGCCTGGGCACCTTGCTCATTATCCTTATTATTTTAATGCTGCTTGGGCGTATCTGAACGCTTATGAATGTACATTCTGAGAATACCAGATTTCTTGAAAATCTTGCTTACCATTCTGCCCGCTGGGCCGGTAGCCCCTGGGCTTATCTTATGGCTGTGGGGTTTACTGTGGTATGGCTCGCATTCGGCCCGTTTATGAAATTCTCAGATAACTGGCAGCTGGTAATGAAAACCGCCAGCGGTACCGCTACATTCATTATGGTATTCCTGATCCAACGTTCACAGAATAAAAATTCTCTGGCGATGCAGATTAAATTAAGTGAGATTATAGCGGCCCTGCACGGCGCCAATAATCGCATGATCAGCATCGAAGATCTGAGTGAAGGAGAAATTCATTCTCTGCAAAAGGATTATCAGAGTCTGGCCACACACATAAATAAGGACAATGAATCTTCTACCCATGCCGTCTGCATGGAGGATGTGACTAAGCTGGTAGAGGAGGAGTAACGGCTCTCCTTACTGATTTCTTATGATTTGTTCCGTAATCTCGCATGGCTTCAGGATGCACAATTGTCTATAATATATGGTATAAACGCAGGTAATA
>Ga0206844_10133_pt1 | contig 25503 bp, 26 predicted proteins | sample Alteio_BWOrgCont_22_FD_152907 | JGI IMG/M metagenome (GOLD analysis project Ga0206844, IMG submission 152907) | Enriched cells from forest soil in Barre Woods Harvard Forest LTER site, Petersham, Massachusetts, United States -... | ecosystem: Environmental > Terrestrial > Soil > Temperate forest >...
GGGAAGATAACCATAAACGTGTGAATAAAATTGCGGGCCAGTCTTAATTTCGACCAGACAGATGGGAATATAGAGCAGGCCGGCAATGACAAATGCTTCGGCTGCGAGACGCAGTGAATTTGTGTCGGAAAAGTAGATGCGTCCAAGAAGATAGGGCACACCCCAGGCCAGGATTTGGTAGATTGTGCCGCGAATCCCGTCTACGAGCGGACTCGGGTTGGCGATCGTTGAGAGTATGGGGACAATGCACCACATGATCATGGGAATATCCCAGAATGTGAGCGTAATCTTCCCAGCCGATTGACGATCAAAGACAAGTAGGCCAAGAAGGCCACAGAAGCCGGTAATCGTCGCTTTTGTAAGAAAATAGTTGGTGGGAATACCTACGCCGAGAAACCAGTAAGGAAATGGATCGCTGCTGGGGATATAGTTGGCATTAGGCAGTAATGCCCATCCGCCAATGAAAACCAGCAAGATCGCTATCCGGATTGGATACCGGTAGAAAAAATAGAGACTGACCGGTATCCATCCCAACAGGACAGCCGCGGGGAAAACAATCATCCATTCATCCTATCGACCTACTGCACGAGGCCACTATACATCTCAGGAACTCCATGATTCTATTCCCTAATTGGCATACGCGGACAAGCATCGCCGGACTGCTCAGTTTTAGCACAGCGACGGCTTCCGGCTGCATCGCATGGTGGCGGCTAAGAAACCTGCCGACGATTGCGGGGTCCATAGCGTGGGTCGCGGCTCTCGAAAGCCTCCTGTTGCTTGACATGGCTGTAAATGGGCGGTGGATATTGCATGAAAATATGATGCAATTTGCTCTGCATCAAGGTTTCTATGCACAGAGACGCGGCATACAGATAGCTGGACTCACGATCTTGATCGCCGTCTTTGCCTTTTGGACAGTGATTCTATTTCGCCGATTGCGGGGAAGGCGGAGCGCCACCATAGCCGCATGGAGTGCACTGTTGTCTTTCGGAATGTGGTGTGTTGAACTGGTCTCTCTGCACGCGATCGATGCCGTTCTTTATCGGAAAATTGGCGGATTTATGGTTATCGCCTTTGTATGGATGGTTCTGGGTGCTACAACTGCTATTAGCCTTCAGTTAGCGGCGAATAACGTTTAATTGGGACCAGACATTGCGCGCACTATCCTTGTGCTGCGAATTAAATCGAGTTGGGTTAAGAGTGTGGGAGACAAATCAATGGCGCAAGTAGCGTCGATACGGAAGCTGCTTCCCGAAATCTGGAAACTGTTGCGTCCGCGGAGAGCTCTTCTCTTCACCGGACTGGTGCTTATCATCATCAACCGGCTCGCCGGTTTCGCATTGCCTTTATCCACTAAGGTTCTCATTGACCGTGTGATTGGCAAACACAATGGATATTTGCTGGCCCCGCTTATCGGCATATTGCTTCTTGCCACCCTCGTACAGGCAATTACGTCATTTGCTCTGACGCAATCGCTCTCGAGAGCGGCGTGGCAGCTGATTACGGATCTCAGGATTCAGCTGCAGCGGCATATCAGTCACCTGCCCGTTTCGTTTTACGATGCGAACCGCACCGGTACGCTTGTATCGCGGGTCATGGCAGACGTTGAGGGCATCCGTAATTTAATGGGATCAGGGCTGGTGGAATTCATCGGCGGCGTGCTTACGGCCATCCTGACCTTCGTGGCCTTATTGTGGATCAGCGCAAAATTGACTCTGCTGATTTTTGCTGTGATGGCGTTGTTTATATTTGTGCTCAAGCAAATCTTTGGGATTATTCGTCCCCTGTTCAAAGAACGAATAAAAATTCAGTCAGAGATCACAGGCCGGCTCACGGAATCGCTCGGCGGTGTGCGTGTCGTGAAGTCTTATCGTGCTGAGGAGCGCGAATCCGAGGTCTTCGCCAAAGGCGCAAGAGGCTTGCTTGCAAGCATCATGAAGGGAATCACCGCGAATTCATTCATGGGCCTTTCCTCAACCGTGGTGATTGGGCTGGTCGGCGCAATTGTGATGTATTTTGGCGCACGCCAGATTATGGGTGGAAAAATCACTCTGGGCGGCTATGTCACCTACAATGTTTTTCTCGCGTATATGATCGCGCCTCTGTTTCAGGTTGTGTCCATCGGGACGCAAATCTCGGAAGCGATCGCCGGATTGGATCGCACGCAGGAAATCCTCTCTGAAAAAGAAGAGGACGATGATCCGAGGCGCACATACGAATTTGAGAAAGACCTGACTGGCGGAATTGTTTTCAACAGTGTGGACTTTTCCTATGATCCCGGTAAACCTGTGCTGCATGATGTTTCTTTCGTGGCCGCGCCGGGAACAGTCACGGCCCTGGTGGGTCCATCGGGATCGGGAAAATCCACGACGATCAGTCTTGTCAGTGCGTTTCACTCGCCGACAGACGGGCAGATTCTTGTGGACGGGATCGATCTGACAACCGTGGAGCTTGGAAGCTATCGCATACATCTCGGTGTCGTTCTGCAGGAGTCGTTCCTGTTTGACGGCACAATTCGCGACAACATCGCGTTTTCGCGTCCCGATGCTATCGATGACGAGGTATTTGAAGCGGCACGTATCGCGCGTGTCGATGAATTTGTGAACCGTTTTCCGGAAGGCTACAAGACGATCATCGGAGAGCGTGGCATAAAGCTTTCCGGAGGCCAGCGGCAACGTATTTCCATCGCACGGGCGATCCTGGCCGATCCGCGTATCCTGATCCTCGACGAGGCTACGTCCAGCCTCGATTCAGAATCTGAAGCGCTGATTCAGGAAGGGCTCTCCTACCTGATGAAGGGCCGCACGACGCTGGTCATTGCCCACCGGCTATCCACCATCCGTCAGGCTGACCAGATACTCTTTTTTGAGAACGGCAGGATAGCTGAGAGAGGGACGCACGCCGAATTGATGATGACCCGCGGACTTTATCACAATCTCTATACCCGGCAATATGCGGTGGAAAGCAATCTCTTTCTAGCTGCAGGTGAAGGTGGGGATGATGCGATGCAGACCGATGAGGAAGTTCAGTCTGGTCCAGCCATGCCTAAATTTTCTCAAGCCCTGCGCGGTCTTCAATAATGTCCATCTCTGGGTACATAAAAATGTTCATATAAGTATCCAGAAAAATATCTGGAGCGGTAAAGAAGAGGGCATTGCCGCCACAAAAACGGCCTCTTCTGATAAACTTAAATTGTTGTGGGGACGTAGCTCAGTTGGTTAGAGCGCTGCCCTGTCACGGCAGAGGTCGCGGGTTCGAGCCCCGTCGTCCCCGCCATATATTCCAAAGGACTTACGGAATATATGGGACCTAAGTGACAATCAAATCTGGGTTCGATATGGGTGCAATAAGAACGCACTCACGCTGAACGTGGGTGTGACACACCCCTTGTTTCACCCAGATTGGGAACCATCATCTCTACAACCTTGCTCTGTGCGGCTCGCTTATGCGAGTTCACGGCCTGCGTGTATACGTCGAGCGTGATCCTGCTGTTGGCGTGCCGTAGGAGCTCCTGTACCGTCTTCACATCTTCCCCGTTCGCCTTGAGCAACGTGCCGAAGGAGTGGCGGAAAGTGTGCCAGCCGATGTTCTTGTTGATGCCGGCCTTCTGTGCAACCGGCTTGACGTACCGCTTCATGAGATTGTCGGGCCAGTAAGGCTGCTTGCCTTTCTTTGCCGGACTCGCGAAGACCCAATCGTCGTCCATTGGGTACGGACTCTTACGGCGCCACCGGAGCAAGTCCTCCGCCATGTAGTTGTCCATCGGGACAGGCTTGGCAGATGCTTCGGTTTTGCAGTCGCCGACTATCTGGTGCCAGATGGACCGGGTGACACTGATTTCGAGGTTCTCGAAATCAACGTCGCTCCAGCGGAGCGCCAGGAGTTCACTCACCCGAAGGCCAGTTGCCGCGTCGAGCAGCACCAGCGTTCGTTCCCGTACATCGAGCTTGGTGAGTAGAAGCTGAAGTTCTGCCAGTTCCAGGACATCGGGCACTTTCTCCCGCTTCGCGCTCTGACGCACGAGCTGAATGGGATTTCGGTCCATCCACTCGTACCGCATCGCGTGTTGGAAGATAGCGCTCATAAGGTTTCGGATCTTCGCTTTGGTGCCGTTGGCCCGCTTGATCCCGTCCAGCCATGCTTCGACTGCTACAGGCTTTACCTGATCGATCCTGTACGTTCCCCATCGTGGGAGAACCCAGGCATTCAGGTAACACTCATACGCGGCTCGGGTCGAAAATGCTTTGCGTCCCTGATTGTCCCCGGCTAATTCCTTCAGCCGGTAGTGAGCAATCAGTTCGGCAACCGTCTTCGGTCCGCCTTCCGTGTGCGGGGCTTCATGGTTGGCGTCAATGCGCAGAGCTTGAGCTGCCTTGAGGGCCGAGGTTTGATTCGCCAGTGTTGCGACCGTTCCGACGATAGCCTTGCGGTACTTGCTATTTCCGTCAGTGCCGGTTTCGTACCAGCGATAAATCCAAACATCCGGACCGCTGTGCCGCTTTTCGCGCTGCACGCTTCCTTGTTGATACCGTGTTCGCCTAGACATACATTTCTCCATTCCAGGCGGCAGCGGATGGCTGCTACCAAGATATCGCTTTTCAGGGCAGAGGTATGAGGGGTTTTTCAACAACTAGGCGCTGACCTTAGTGCCGGTCTGACGCTCGATCCACTGCTCCAACGCCGACTGCCGGAACCGCCAGAGCTTGCCGATGTGAATTCCCTGAATCTGGCCTTCACGGGCAAACCTTTGAAGTGTTTTCGGATGAATCCGGATGAACGCTGCGGCCTCTTCGCTGTCTAGGAGAGGTTCGGGCATGAACGTTTCTGAACGGGGCGGCTTGCGTTCGCTTACATCTTTTATGGCCATCGGAACTCCCACAGTGTGTCGAGGACGGCGGAAGCCGTCGATCAGACAAGTTGTCTCCAGAATGATTGGTCGCTGAAACTGCGTCCAATCGTGATTCGTTATGGGGTGATAACGCCACACGATGAAATAGCGCCCAAGTCTTCCACAATATGCAAATGGTTGCCTGCGAATCGCCATCGGGAATCGAATTGGACAACTCTGCTTTCGATTTGAGCAACTTACTTCACAGCATCAGCTGACCGCAGACATTGCGGCCCGCCGAATAGAGCAAGACCCAGGTTGGTGCGCAATGGAACAGGGCCCCGATTTTCGTCACTATGAATCGTTTATTGCCGTGGCAGAAGAGTGCAGTTTCCGCAAGGCAGCCGAGAAACTTCACATCACACAACCCGCATTGAGCGGCCACATCAAGATTCTCGAAGAGTGGCTTGGCCAGGACGTTTTCAAGCGGGCACCTTCGGGTTCCGAACTGACTGAAGCGGGCCGAAACCTGCTTGTCTATGCCAGATACATGCTCCACCTGCGAAGCCATGCCAAGAAGGCTTCCTCGCGTAAGCACTCAGCCGCCGAATGGCCTCTGAGACTTGGCTACTCTCCCTTTATCAATCACACGCTTATCGAAGAGGCGCTGATCGGGTACAACGAGATCGTCCCTGACGGTCGAATGAACTCTTCCAGCGATTGCACTGGGCATTTGATTGAAATGCTTGAGGACGGGCGATTGGATGCGGCAATCGTGACGCTTCCCATCTACGAAACGCCGCTGGTGCAACAAGTGATCTGCAAAGACAGGGTAATGATTTGCCTGCGTAACGACGACCCCCTCGCAAGCGAAACTCAGATTCCAAAGTCGGTGATTGCGGATCGACTTCGGATCATGTTCGAGCGCAGTTATCACCCACTGCTTTATGACGAGATCCTGAAGAGTTTCAAGAAGGTCGGCATCACTCTGAATCCCACTGAAACCTTCTCAGCTCCTTCGGAGATGCAGTTCCTGGTGCGGCAGCTAGGCTGCTTCGGATTGGTGCGGGAAGGAATTCCGCTTGAACCGGGATTGGTGGCGCTTCCCATGGAAGGGATCAGTCTTCGATTCACTAACGCATTGGTGTTCAGTACGCAGCAGGACAGACCCATCCTTCCGATGCTGGCGTACCGGATGACTCAGCGATGTGCTCGGAGATCGACAACCGTTCCCAAGAAGCCCGTTCAAACGGTTGGCAATCCGTCAGACAAACACATCCGCAGGACAGGATAAATCTTGACTCGCACGACATCACGAAGCGCTATCACCCGATAGCAAATCACGATTGGACGCGGAGATTCTTGAGCCCTAGAGTCACGGCATATCACGACTGAAACCCAGTCGATGGAGATGCCGATGATTCGCAGGAACCGTGATGTCAATCGCCCAAACTTCAACCAGTCCAATTCCAAGTGCGCCAACCGGTGTGCTTCCTACCTCAAGACGAACTTAGCCCGCGCTCTCCGCGCGATGGCTCCCGCCCTCTTTGCGCTCACATTCGCGAGCGTTGCCCATGCCCAAGGAACGATGGACTTCTCCGGTGCTCAGACGCTCATGGGGACATTCAAAACTTTTGCCGTCTATGCCGGCGCTGTCATCTGCTTTGGCGGTTTGATCTTCGCCGGCGTTCGCATGATGAGCGGTCGCTTTCAGGATGCCATTCCAGGCCTCTTCGGTGCGCTGTTTGGTGCTGGCGTTCTCGGATGGGGCGCGGGCTGGATTGGTTCTCTCACCGGGCAGTCGATGTAGGAGCTGCCATGCACACGACCAAGCGGGGAGAACCGTTACCGATCAATCAGGCATTGAACAGGCCGAGAGCCAAGCTAGGGCTTGACCTCTCGGCATGGATGGCCATCGTGTTTGTCTGCGTGACAGTTTTCCTCGTCGGGTTCCGAATGCTGGCGATCCTGAGCTTTCCAACATTGGCGGGCGGTGCATGGTTGATCGTCCGTAAACACCCAAAGATGTTTCAACTGTGGGGCCTCAGCCTCGGCCAGAAGAGCTACTATGACCCGCGCAAATACTGAACAGATCAAACACACTCCGTGGTTTGCGAAAGCGGGAGCGGCATGCAGCATCGTCCCGATCTCTCGCTTTGTTGGTCCAAGCCTCTTCGCGCTGAAGGGCGGAGGCTATGGATGGGATGCCACTTTCTCGGCTCCCAAGTCTGTTTCTCTTACCGCCCTTGTGGGCGGCGACGACCGCGTTCGGTGGGCCCATCAAGCTGCCGTCACGACTGCTTTGGAGGAGTTGGAGCGGTACACTCAAGCGCGAATTGGCGGTAACAACCCAGCTGAAACCACAGGCAAGTTCATCGCCGCCAAGTTCGAGCACGACACCGCGAGACCCGTGGACGGGTATGCCGCACCACAACTCCACACCCATGCTGTGATCTTCAATGTGACGGAGCGCGCGGACGGCACAACACGGGCAGTCCAGCCGCAGGGATTGTTTGACAGCCAAAACTTTGCGACAGCCGTTTATCAGTCTGAGCTGACTCTCCGGCTGTCGCAGCTTGGATACGAAATCGAGCCTGGGAGAAGCGGGGCTCCTGAGATAAAAGGATACACACAGGAATATCTTGATGCCTCCAGCCCGCGCTCCCGCCAGATCAGAGAACAGCTCGAAAAGACGGGATACAGCGGCCCGGAGGCAGCTCAGATCGCGGCTCACACTACCCGAGACAAGAAGCGGCCGGTCACAGCAGAAGAAGTCCTTGCGGCCCACAAAGAGATGGCCGCCAGTTACGGACATCAGGCTCAGCAGGTTGTGGCGACCGCCCGCAGACAAGCTCAAAAGCAGGAGCAGGAATCGGAGCAGAAGACCCGCGCCAAGGAGGCCGTCACCTTCGCTCGTGACCGCATATTCGAACGCGAAGCAGTTGCGGACGAGCGCACGATCCTCCGAGATGCGCTCCGTCGCGGTATGGCCGAGACCTCTTACCGGGACATTCGGGCTGAGTATGACAAGCGGCGGGAGGCGGGAGATTTTCGCTCCGTCCCGGGCACTAAGCACGACTCGGGTCGCAGCTTCACCACGCCCGAAACCATAGCGGCAGAGCGTGCCAACATTCGATACGTCCTTGACGGGAGAAACGCCCTGGAACCGATTATGACCGCGGAACGAGCGAGAGATCAAGCCAACACGCGATCGTTCCTGAACGAGTCCCAGCGCCACGTCGTCGAGGAAGTTCTAATGTCTTCCGACCGAGTTCACGGTCTACAAGGACTTGCTGGAACCGGCAAGACCACGACGCTTCAGACCATCCGCGAAGGGGCGGAAGCCAGCGGCTATGTCGTAGAAGGATTCGCACCCACGTCCAAGGCGGCAGGGCAACTTCGCGAAGCTGGGATACAGGCTACGACCCTTCAGAGCTTCCTCGCCCGTGGGCAGAACCACCCAAGCGGGGACCTCGCCAATCGACATCTCTACATGCTCGACGAGTCCAGCCTTGCCAGCACAAGACAGATGAGGTCGTTTCTAGGCAAGCTCAATCCAGACGACCGCGTTCTCGTCATCGGAGACACTCGGCAGCATCAGGGGGTGGACGCCGGGCGGCCATTTCAGCAAATGCAGGAAGCTGGAATGCAGACATCGCAGTTGAACAGGATCATGCGCCAAAAAGACCCCGAGCTGCTCAGGGCAGTCCAGCATCTTGCCAACGACGAGACCGCGAAGGGCATCGCCATGCTAGCCGATCAGGGCAGAATTACCGAGATCGCAAACGGCAACAACCGCATAACCGCTATCGCTAGGGATTATGCTGCACATCCTAGAAATACGATCATCGTTTCCCCGGACAATCGAAGCCGTCAGGAGATCAATGAGGCAGTCCGCGTCGAACTGCGGAAGGCCGGCCAGCTCGCCTCGGACGGCGAGACATTCCGAACTCTGGTGCATCGCTCCGATATGACCGGAGCAGACCGGAAGTGGGCTGCGAGATACAGCGATGGCGACATTCTGCAGTACACCACTGGAAGCAAGTTCGCAGGCATTCCGCGCGACAGCTTCGCCAGAGTGCGATCAATTGATCCACGAGCAAACCTCCTATCCGTTGAACTGCCGAACGGATCTTCTGTCAGCTACGACCCACGCAGGCTGCAAGGCGTCAATGTCTTCCGTGAGGTGGAGAGGAAGTTTGCTACGGGCGATCGGGTACAGTTCGTAGCCGCGAACAAGAATCTTGGTGTTGCGAACCGGGACCTTGGCACTATCGCTGCGATGAACAACGGCCAGATCTCGGTGAAGATGGATGGCAAGACTGAACGCACAGTAACATTCGACCCACGCGAGTTTCCACAGTTCGACCACGGCTACGCCGTTACTTCGCACAGCGCCCAAGGCCTCACTTCGGGACGAGTCCTTGCCCACTTCGATTCGGACGGACCGCGCTCACTTATAAACTCAAGGCTCGCCTATGTTGCCATTTCAAGAGCCTCGGAAGACGCTCGAATCTATACGAACGACACAGCTTCTCTAGGCAGCCGGCTCGCCGCGGACGTTTCGAAGACAGTGGCGATCAAGTCCGAGCCGAAGCTTTCGGTCGCTGCGCTCGACGCATCGCATGACCTCGCCTTTTCCTCCTTCGGCATTGGCCGGTGACACCCGTCATCAACCTGGCCGACTGAAAGGTCATCTTGCAGCAAAGCTACCCTAAGAGGGAGCCTTCATGGACGAATTTTCTTGGCGGCGCGACGAACCGCCGCCTCACCGACTTTTCCGGTTGCTTCACGCATGGTTCTCAATTTCGCGTTTGGAGAAAATTCCGGAATTGGTTGAGGCAAGTTTTTGTTCAACGTGTCACCACGTTTTTGTCGTATTTCTCCCGTCTTTGGCGGAGCCGCATCGCGATGACGACCATCGAGTCCTGGCTGTTTCATAAATATCCCTTCTGAGGCCTTGGCGAACTCCGTAACAGTGAGCGCGCATCTTGGCCCTTAGTCATAATGGCACAGGCGTGGACATGTGTGCCACAAATGTGCCACTATAAAAATGTGAAAAACATGGAAAAACGAAACAAGGTGGCACAGACGGTAGACATGGAGGCTCAATTTGTACATTTGGCTAGACTTGCTCTAGCGGGTCGCGCGAACGACGTGGAATTGTTAAGCAAGAGGATTTTGAACAGACTCTCAGACAGCCGCCCAGACCTCTCGAATGAAATCAGGAACGTACTGAAAGAGAGCGCAGAAGCCTCTGAGATCGCGCGTACTAAAGCTGGTTCATCCCCACTTCCCGTAGATTTTGATAGCCGCCTGGAGCTCCTCAAGCGAGAGAATGCCCCCTCGGTGGGTGTACATCCAGTCTGGTCACCTGAGGTTCGAAACGAACTTGAAACTTTACTGACGGAACGTGAACGCTCCGACGAGCTCTCTCTCGCGGGGCTTTCTCCTTCACGATCGGTCTTGTTGGTAGGCCCACCGGGACTCGGCAAGACCCTTGCCGCTCGCTGGCTCGCACAGCAGCTTCATCGGCCTCTTCTGACTCTCGACTTGTCTTCTGTCATGAGTAGCTTCCTCGGGAAAACGGGATCCAACATCCGTGTTGTGTTGGATTTTGCTCGTCGGCAACCGTCCGTCCTTTTGCTGGACGAGTTCGATGCAATCGCCAAGCGTCGGGATGACACCGCTGAAGTCGGAGAATTGAAGAGGCTCGTTACAGTCCTCATCCAAGCGATAGATGAATGGCCAGCCGACGGGCTGCTTGTTGCTGCCACTAACCATCCTGAGCTATTAGATCCGGCTATTTGGCGTCGGTTCGACCGGGTAATCGAATTCCCGTTCCCTACGAAAGATGAGATCGAAGAGCTCTTGAACGACCTGCTCGGGGAATCGGTGACGTCAGCGATGATCGCAAGCATTTCCTCGATTCTGGTTGGAAAGTCCCACGCAGATATCACGCGAGAAGTCCTGCGCGCGAAACGTCACGCTGTACTCACCGGAGAAGAGATGTCGGCGTTGATAACCAATCTTTCAGTGAAGAAAGAACGCGGGACCCTCAAAGATCGCTTGGTTCTTGCTAAGGAGCTTCGGTCCAAAGGACACTCCGAGCGGGAAATCTCACAGCGAACGGGGCTATCCCGGCAGACGTTGGCGAAGTATCGAGTTCAAGAATAGGCGGACTATCAACTATGGCGCGAAAGAACAACTTTCTACTGGGCTTCGGCGAGCGTCTAACTGGGCGGGTCGAGGTGCCAACTGGCGGCGGAGATAAAAATCCTCCATACACGTTCTCGGAAGCACGTTCACGTGTCGAACAGTGGCTCAGCTCGTCTGTCGCGAGTTTCGACTCGTTGGCATCCGACGCAGCTCCCAACGATGAGGTCGTAGCTGTCCTAACGCTTCACCCTCGATATGTGTCAAAGAGTGACTTCCCGCGCGAGCTGCTTGAAACTACGGGGCTTAGGGCGGTAGGCAGCAAGATAGAGCGAGTCAGACCTGAACAATGGGGCGTCGAGAAACATCCAGAGGAAGCCTATACAGAAGCCCTTTATGTTGCTGGCACTCGCGCAAGGTTTCGCGAGTGGCAGACTCAACTTCCGCGCTGGTCAGAGTCCAACAAAGGAGCCGATACGCTTGCGCATATTGAAGGTCTGGGCGCCTTCCAGTCGGTATCAAAACTGAAGGGCATGTCCGAAGCCAGCAGGGCGGACGGTGTTCTAGAGATCGTCTTGCACAACGCAGGCGATCAGCGAATCATAGAGGCATTTGCTTCCTACGCTCTCCAACACGGCGGTGAGCCGTTGAGAAAGTATCGCCGCGACATCCGTGGGCTGACCTTTTTCCCAGTAAGAACCGCCTTCTCGCGTGCTGAAGAGATCGCTCGGTATTCTTTCGTACGCGTTGCTCGCCCAATGCCAGTGTTGCGACCCTCTGCCCCGTTTTTAGTGCGCAGCGCTGCCAGTAGCCCCCGCGCAACAATCCCACAGACGGGCCCGATTGATCCGACTGTGAAAGCAGTTGTCTTCGACGGCGGTATTCCGCAATTGTCCCGCGCCGCTCTTTCACGCTGGGTCAACTACATCGAGCCTGCAGCGATAGGTCCGGCAGTGCCTGACCTTGAACATCATGGTCTCGCAGTGACGAGTGCTCTGCTTTTCGGCGACGCAGACCCAGCCAAGCCACTGGAAACCCCACTCTGCTCCGTAGACCACGTCCGCGTCCTTGATGTTGCAACCGGCGTCAACGGAGATGTCATGTGTTTGGAAGTCTTGGATCGCATTCTCAACCACTTGGATGCGAATCCCAACTACGAGTTCATTAACATTAGCCTTGGACCTCGCCTTCCCGCGGAAGACGACGATGTCACTGAATGGACAGCGGCTCTAGATGATCGCTTCGCGGCAGGGCGCGCCGTTGCAACGGTCGCCACTGGGAACGATGGCGACGCAGATGCTGCGCTTGGTCTCAACCGCATCCAACCGCCAAGTGACGGAGTTAAACGACGTGCCGGGCCGCGGATTGGGGCACCACACCAAATACCTTTCTGCAATGCGATTTCGGCAGATTCAGCCCAAACAGTGGTGTCCGGCTGTCCTGACCGGGCCATGTTGCCCAAAACCCCGTTTTCCTTGAACTTCAACCCGACGTTTGGCAACTACAAAGTCTCACTGAGTGCATTGGCCTGATATCACCAACCGAACACAATACGGACATAGGTCGACGGACAGTAGCAGGCCTGAGATGGTCAATCTGCAGATCTCTCCGCGCTTCGGCAGAAATCAAAACCTTTCGAACCAACAAATGTGGGAAAACTACTGGCTTAGGAAAATCGGTCGAATCGTGGTGCTGCTGGGCAGGGTGGTGAAGTGCAACTTACTGGGGCTGCCTAACATGGTGCCAGGGTCGTGGTGCCCTGCGGCTGCCTGCATGTCCCCCAAAGGGGGACTCCGCTTTCGCGCGATCCCGTATCGAACTACGCTAGGATCGAATACGCCGAATCCCCGTCCATGCCTTTAGTCTTTGCTGGCACGATTGAGACTGCCATTCCAACTATAGGAATGGGTGCCACTCCAGTCGCACTCAGAGGTACACTTAAAAGTTCGTGCATCATCGCTCGACGATCTTCTGAGCGAAGTGTGTCGGCGACTCATCAAGATCGACTTCAATACGAAAGACTTCGTCCTTCACGCCTTCGACATGAAGGACGGCGAGAATCGTCTCTGCTGGAGACGGTGCCCAGTTGGAGTGTACTTCTATGTCAGCCATTACATGTCACCTCAAAAAGTGTGACCCGAGTCACTCGCTCCCAGTTGACCGGTTTCTCTGAATTCGCTCCTCGAGCATTTGCGTGGTTGGACTCGAAGAGCAGGTCGTAACCCTCCCCCAAATGGAATCAGAAAGCGGCTAGGCGCCTCCGCGTGCGAACTCCAGATCGGCAGGTCGGTCACCCTTCGCGCATCCCAAACATCGCCAACGCCTTCACCTGTCACAGCCTCCGCTCTCGCAGCAAATCCGGACACATCCACTGTCGGAATCGCAACACGTTAATTTCAATCTTGCCAGCCCCTATGACAGTTACTGCAAGTTGATATTGACACCGATGCTTCTCGAGACTGAACCTACGCTTGCATTGATCGTGATCGTTTTCAGGCCGGTTTCCCGTACGGGTGTTGGGTTTGAACCTCCGCTGCAGCCGGTGAGTCCCACTGTTGCCACACCTGCTGCAATGATGAGCAGCATAGTCAGCCCGATCATCGAACGGCTTTTTCTCAGACTGCCCATACCAATCAGCGGCAGTATAAGAATCGCAACAGAAATCTTGGCAATAGATGAAATCGGGGTGCCAGCCTGAGCAGCCGGACTCGGGCCAATTTGCACTGTCGCATTCATGTTGCCGCCGGCTGCCAGCGTCGACGATTGCGAATTGAAGGTGCAAGCTAAGCCCACAGGAAGGCCCGCGCAGGAGAGCACTACGTTGCCCGACAGACCGGCTATCGAGCCGACTTGCACAGCAACGGGGGCGGACTGCGCGTTATAGGAGACATTGATAGTGCCGCTTGGCACTGAGATGTTGAGGTCAGGGGATTCCGAATAAACAGTGAACGTCGATGGTTGCGGGGTCGAAGAAGCTGCATATCCAGTAGCCATTCCAGAATCAGCCTGGATCTGATGAGTGCCCAGCGTAAGACCACCCTTCACAGTCACCGATGCTGTTCCGTCAGGGTTTACTGCGGGATTGCCGACAACCGCGCCATCGATACTGATATATACCACTCCTGAAGTGACGGGCGTAGTCCCTGCCATGACCTGGGCCGTGAACACCATATCGTGGCCCAGCGTGCCGGACATCGGGCTGATCAGGGTTGTAGTCGTAGGAATCGGTCCGCCAGGAGATGTTGACAATCCACTTCCTATAGCAAGGTTGTATTGAGGGTCGCTCGCATCGCAGATATTACCGTTGCTCCACCCCGAAATTCCATCGACGCTGGCATCCTTTGTGACGCTTTCCATAGGCCCATTGGCAGAAAATAACTGGAGCATCGACACATTGAGTTGGTTCGGCGCAAACAGATTAGTTGCCAAGTCTTTATCGATCACGGCGATGTTCGTATTGTTCGATCCGGCTCTCGCGACCGAACCATCAATGGTCCAAAAGTCGAAAAAACCTATATCTTGCGCGAAAGGATAGGCGGTTCCTCCCACCGACGGATAGGTTATGCCTTGATAAATAGACAGAGTACCTAGCTGTTCATTATTGTCGCTGTTTGGGGTCAAGTAGAAAGCATTGCACCCATATTGTTCGTCGTGCTGCTCAAGAGATCCCACAGTAGGCTGAAAGACTCCTGCAGTTGCACCGTGCCAGGCAACGCCGGTCCAATAGTGGAGGTTATAGACAGTTGGAAGTATCGAGTAATAAAAGGAACTGGCGGAGGCGTTCGTGGCTGCATTGATAGCATTCACCTGCTGGACTTGATCGGGCGCGAAGAAGGTAGTGTCGTTTACATTCGTGGTGCGCGGTCCGATCGTACTTAAGCGTCCCCAGTCGGATGTGATGTTATCGGCCGTGGTATCAAAGGCAAGGATGAGCGGACTCTGCAGGTCTTGAGTGGCGAGGTTTCCTACCGTCGTCGTAAGGCGAGCAAAGGGTTGCGGAGATGGCGGCTGTATGGTTTGGCTGGCTGTACTACCTATACCACCGCCGCTCCCTACCGCGCTAAGAATGGCGCCTATGCCATTGACGCTTGAGGAAAGTCTTGTGAATAGAAACTGCGTAGGTTTTGGCAACTCATCAAACGCGAAACTCGCCGCCCCAAAAGATTCAACACTGGCTAGTGTTTCCGCTATACCACTGAGGGTTCCCAGAAGCGATTGCCAGCTGAAGGTTACAGTTTTCGTCGCGATTGCCTGCGCATCGAGGTTCGCCATTCCGCTACCCTCGATGGTGTTTGCTGCTGCACTTAGGGCCAGGCCCACGTTGGCGTTGCCTGCGGCCACCACGTCCTTCATGTTTGTAGACCCGGTTACGAGGTACTGCAGTGTGTTGGTAAGGTAAATAACCTCAAGGGAGAGTTGCGCCTTCACCGCATTGAAATCATTCACAGTAAACGACGAAGCTGCGCTGTCGCCCGTCGCCTGAAAGGTGCAGGTTGTTCCGTCGAAAGAGATGCAGCCGAACGTGCTCCATGTGCCGACGGTGGGGAGCGGCAGATTTGCCGGATCCATCGTATGGTAGTCAATGGACGTATTCAGGGAGCTGCTGAAGAAATAGTGGATGTCGTCCTGGTGCGGCCCCTGTATCGTTTTCAAATAGTAGCTGCCAAGCAGCCAATTGCTTATGAACCGGTAGGCAGCCTGCTGTCCCGCAATGGTTGACGCGCCAGGAAGAAGCGAGGTTGCGCTGTTGGACGGCCAAACCACTGGTTGCTGATAGGCGGTCACGCTCAAAGTAAAATCCGAGTCGCTCATACCCCCTTTGGCGTTGAACATTCCCTGCTGCTCCGGAGAGGTCTGGGCTGGCCTATAGAGTCCGTTTCTATCCCGCTGGAGAGTTCCATGCATGACTCCCAGTTGGCCCGGAAACGCGGTCGATAACTCGGCAGCACCACCTGTAAGTGCGTTTCCTGCTCCAAGAAATCCTACGAATGCGTAATTGTCCTGATTCGTGAAAGTAGGCCCTACCACGGCCATTGGCGTCCCGCCGACGGGTTGGAAGTGATATGTAAACTGTTGAAAGCCAGTATTCGATGTTCCGCTACCTATGGTTGTTGCCAGGTTGGAAGAGCCCACTGTTCCTATTGACTGTAGAAAGACGATCTGATCACTCGTCACCGCGTCTAATGCATCGGCAAGAGCATGAAACTCTCCATCAATGTTGCTGTTTCCCGCGCCCACTGCATAGAACGTGCCGCAACTGGCAACGACGCGGGTAAAGCCCGCATCCACGATGTCGCTGCATGGGGCCGAGGGGTTGCCAGTATAATTGAAGGCCGGAAAGAGAGTTGTTCGGTCGAGGACGAGCAGCCAGAGGCCATTTTGACCTGCAGTGGCATTGGCCTGAAAGATAATCCGTGATTCGCCCGCTACGCTGAGATTCGAGGGGACATTAAATTCAATGCTCGGATTACCGTAATTGCTGGGATCCTGCGGCTCAATCGCATATTCAACAATGTCCGACGACTGGAAGTTGTAGTTTCCGTTCGCATCTTCCAGCACTGATCCAGTCGCAAACGCATTCGCGGATCGCTTGCTTTCGTAAGCTGTACCGGGAGCCTGACCTCCTGCGCCGATCACCATATAACTCTGAGGGAGAGCACAGCCACAGCTTCCGAAGTTGGTTCCTCCGATCACGCTGGTGTCCAGACTTGCATCCACACCGCTGCTGGCTGACGTCGTTCCCACAACTACCAGGTCGTTCGACGTATATCGCGTAAGCCAGCTGTTCAAGGCCTGACTGTTAGGGAACCACTCAAAGTCTGTAAATACAAGTGTTTGACGGTCCATCACGACAAGCGCATACTGCCCCGTCGCAGTGCCACTTTCAAGACTGCCAACGGGTATACCATTAACCTGGATCCAGGGATTTTGGTTCAGTTCGGGACCGCCTTTCGTCAAAGTATCGAAGCGCACCGACGGAGGCACCCAGGCTGGGCACATGTTGACTGGATCACATACGGAGGCCGCCGCCGCAGCTGGGGCCACGTTCGCCTTAATCGCAGAAATGGCAGCATTCCCCCTAACCAATGAACTTGCTTTCAAGAGCGCTTTGTTCTTGTTGACTGGAGCGCTCATGGCCCTCCAGCGTCCACTCGCCATACCACCTGATGATGTCTTGACAGTAGCGCTCAGGACATTCTTCACCGTGCTCAATCCGTCTGCGGCGGATAACGTTCCGGCCGTCGCGCCCTGAAAATTGCCGCTTACATCCCGGCCATTCAGCATTACTTTCAGGGAGCCTGGAACGGCATCGGCAGGCAGTTGCAGCGAGAAGGTCTGCGATCCCGAGACAAGGCTGGAATCGGGTTCAATAATAATGGCGTTCGAAGATTTCGAGTTAGTCGTATTGGCCCGAAAGTATTTGCCGTCGAAATTCGGTTTCAGCCCCGACGATGTTTGGGTGCCACCGACGTTAATTGGCGACCCGGCGCCAGATTGTTGGGATTGTAACTGTGCCTGCAACCCCGACGAAACTGCAAGGAGAAACGCCAGAGTAAAAACTGAACATCTTAGACGATAGAGGATATTACGTGGGTTCATGGCTTTGTTCTCCTTGCTTCCTGACTGGATCACGGTTAACAACTGCCTCAACCGTAGCCTGAGGGCCTGAAGGAAACAATAGAGGACACTACACAAGAAATCGTGTGGTACCACACATTGATTTAGCGTGCCTTGAAGCTGAAAAGTAAAGTTCATCACTCCGAGGGAGGTATTATCCGGGCAATCTGTCCAGCCGAAACACCCAACCAAGATCACCGAGGCGAAGGCAACCATCAACGCCAAGAAGACCGCAGCCAAGAAAGCTGCGCAAAAAGCCAAGTAACCCGACATGGAGGCAGGCAATCACCGGCCACCAACTCGCCCACCTAGACGGCTGGTGAGCTGGCCCGGCCAGCACTCTCGAAAGGGTAGAAGCCCATGATGAGGTTCACCTACGAGCTGACCGTTCGTGGGCGAGTTAGGGCTAAATGCCAGCATTACCCACTACAACCCCGAGAAAGATGGCCGTGCTGGAATCAAGGGCGGATGCTCTACGTGTTGGAGCCTCTACGATCTGCACGACGAGTCTCAAGCTGGACGACGCAGTGCATGAGTTTCAACGCCGCGCCGGTCCCTGGGCACGTGCGCGGGAATCGCGCCTCCGCAAGGCAAAAGCGGTTGACGCCCCCGGCGAGCAGCCAGGAACCCGGTGCTCCCATAAGAGTTCGATTGGATAAAAGGAACGTGGTAACAGAGCTCGCCCGCATTCCTAGACGCTAACAATTCCGATGCGCCTCAGGCGCACAAAGCGATGTAACCAGACCATAACGTCAGCGGGATTCTCGTTGAATGACGAATGCTTCGAGGGATAGCAGGTTGTCTTTGAGGGCATAACCTTTCGCACCTGCGGCAAACGCAGCGTTGCGCAGATGTTCCTGATCGTAGTCGGTGACGACGACAATAAAAGCTTCCGGATGTGCCTTGAGAACCTCTCTCGTTGCGAGCAGCCCGTCCATGCGTGGCATGCGAATGTCCATAAAGACGAGGTCGGGTTGATGTGCTGCATAAACGCTTAAGGCATCTGCTCCGTCTTCACATTCGTTAACTTGGGTGGCGAGGTGGGAGATAGCACGCCGAGCTACAGGCCACTCGCAGGGTCAGATCGTCGACGCCATCTCTATCCGCGAACGGCATTCGCGTTTCGTCATCCTGGTCAAGGTCCCCAGCAAGGACACCGCGACCGTCGTCGCCGCGCTGAGCCAGCAGGTTCGTAAACTCCCCGCGTCGCTCAGACGTTCGTTGACCTAGGATCGAGGACTGGAGTTGGCCAGTCACAAGAGCTTCACCATCGCAACCAAGGTCGACGTCTACTTCTGCGATCCGCAAAACCCCTGGCAGCGCGCGGCTCCAACGAGAACACCAACGGTCTGCTGCGACAGTACTCCCCGAAGAAGACCGACTTGTCCGTCTACTCCCAGGCCGACCTCGATAAGGTGGCTCGGCAACTCAACCAACGCCCTCGAAAAACTTTGGACTTTGATACTCCAGCGAGTAAACTCCATGCCAGTGTTGCGTCGACCCGTTGAGACCGCCACGATTTGCGGCAACTACGCACTCCGAAATGCCTCGGAGCATCGATCGCAAGTGATTAACGCATCATTTTGACGTTCGGTGCAAGAACCCACCTTCATCTGTACTACCGCAAGTCTGCCGTAGGCGGCTTCGAGTTGCTCTTTCAGCTCGCGATTGATTACCTCCAGAGTTCGAATGCGGATTCTGAGAGTCGCCACGACTCGTTCGTGCGAGAGCCGCTGCCGATGTTGCAAATTTTCGCCGGCGGAAACGGGCGACGTATTGCGGATCTTCACGATCTTGTCCCGAACGGTCTTCGTTCCGTAGAGCCAGGCCGTCGATACTTTCGCGCGCGTAGCGACACTTCGGAAGTTGATCTCCGTTTCTTCAGATAGCATCAGTAGGATCGCCGCGGTCGTACGCTGCATTGCATCCTCACTGCGACTTCGGGCGTTGCGCTTTAGGCCATCGGTATTCCTAACCATGACTTGCCTCCAGGGTTGTGACGATGTTGATGAGGCTTTTTCGTTTTCGCGCGTTCATTTCGCTTTGTCGCACCCAGCCGTTTGCATCCGCTTTCGCGATGACTCGTTCCGTCTCGTGGAGTTCGGCTCGATGTACTTCGAGGAAGGTGACGTCCGTTCGGAAGTGAGCACAGTTGAGGCAGGCGTTCGGATGTGGACACGGCCCAGCCACGATTGGGATGGCACAGTAGCCATTCGTCAGTGCCTGTGCCAGCACGCTGCGAGTGAACCACTGCAGATCGGACGTGTCGTTGAGCCCCTCCTCTGCAACCACTTTGCCGGAGACATCGATCAGCGTGCCTTTCAGATACTCCGACAGTTTTTCCTTCATGGTTGCGTCGTGAATATGGGCGTATCGGCTCGTCATCTCCGGACCCTTGTGACCGAGATAACGCTGGATGATGTGGTGAGGAACTCCGAGATTGACCATACGGGTTCCAACGGTGTGACGGAACTGATGCGCCTGGAAGCGGAACAGCTTGCCGTCCGCTCCGCGTATGTCGTGATCGTAGGCAAGGCGATTGATCCTGTGAGCGAAGCTGGCCTGCTTGAGAACCCCTCCTTTCGAGTTTGGGAAGAGTAGCGCCGACTCTATCCTTTCGGCGCGCACTGTGGCCTGCTGCTCTTGCACCAGGCTTGCGATTATGGTCGACACAGGGATCGCGTTCTCCCGTCGAACTTTTCCTTGCAGGTAACGCAGATAGTGAACGCCGCGTGCATCTTGCGTGAGACAGTCAACAGGAAGCTCCAGGAGTTCGCTGATCCTCATGCCGCACTCCTGAAGGATCAGGATCATGCGCCGCCATGGAGGCTTGAGATCGTTAAGGTGGCGATTGAGTTGATCCAGAACCGCCGAGGGCAAATAACGTGGCTGAGGCTTGGGAGGCTGAGGCACCTCCCCGTCATAGATCAGTCGTTCAGGTCCGAGTGGGAGCCAAGCCTCACGGTGCGACATCTCCAGGAAGTTTCTCAGATTGAGAACGTTGTTCTTGGCGCATCCCGGGCGCACTCTTTTCTGCAGATAGTTGAGGTAGTCGAGCAGCAGTCTGCGTGTGATGTGCTTTGCCGTGGCTTTAGGCTTCACCTCTGCAAGGAAGTTAGAAAAGCATGCAAGCGACTGCACCCGTGTCCGGCAGGTGCTCGCCGAGTAGAGTGGCAGACAGTACTTCAGGTAGAGTTTCGCAGCGTCACGCAGCCACTCCTGCCGGACGATGAGGAAGCCTAGCCGGACGTTGGTTCGCGACAGGTTTGTTGTTGCGCCCATCAGCTTCAGATCCCAAATATCTTTCTCGTGCTCCGGCCGCAGATCGTAAGCCTGGGCGAGCATGATCGAAGCCTGCCGCAAGAAGCTGATGTAGCCGCTATCGCGAGCGGTGATGCTTGGCTGCTGGTTTCCGTTCATCCTATTGGTGGTGCCCGGTTTATACATCCCCTGGCCCATCAGATATTTGCGATAGATTGCCTGCCACTCCGGGAAGCTGAGGCACATCAGAGACGCTGGCAAGTCATTCAGACTGTTCAGCCAGCGGATCATCAGGTGAACCTTCGTCAGTTCCTGTGTGCTCCGCCACTCGCCCCCGGAGAACTTCTTCCAGCACACATACTTCAGCTCACCATTGATTGCCGCCGATTTGCAGTTGAACCTCAGCCGGCGCTGGCTTGCATTCGGGGAGAGCGTTCCAGCGGGACTGTGATGCATATCCCACAGGTCTTCTGCCCAGAAGCCCTGCAACTCAGCGATGAGCTTGACCTGCGTCGCCCGCTTCCAGCCAGGATGGGTGCTCATCGTCCACGCTCCTTTTGATAGCGCTCGAACATATCGCCCATGTCTTCAGGCGACAGATGGGCGTAGGTGCCGATGGTCGTCTGGATGTGCGCGTGACCCAACCGCCGCTGCACATAAGCCGCATCCCACCCGGCTTGGAGAAGGTCGGTCGCATGGGTGTGACGGAACATGTGCGGCGTTGCCTTCAGCCCAGTCCTCTTCGAGAGTTGCCGGAAGAGATCGATAACCGTCGCATACCGCATTGGCGATCCGACCTGGCCGCCCCACCAGTTCACGAAGACATAGTCGTGCGAAGCTTCTCTATATTCATGAACGAGGTAGTTCGCATAAAGAGCCATCGCCGGTTTCGAGACATGCACCACGTACGGGGAGCGCGACTTGGCCAGCGCGCCGTTGCTATTTGCGCGGGGTACGATGTCGATTGCACCGTCGTAAGAGCGGATGTCTGCATGGCGAAGCCCCAGAGCCTGCCCGATTCGCATTCCGCTCTCATGGAGAAGACACAACAGCAGACGATCCCTTAACCGTGTACACGCATCCAGCAGGGATTGAACTTCGACCGGCGAGAACACGCGAGGTAAGCGCTTGATCGCACGAACACGAATGACGGCGCAAAACGAGCTTGACTAACCGGCACTTGATGGGAGTGCAGACTGCAAGTGACCCTGCACCGATCATCCGCAATACGGGAACGAATATATGGCAATCCCTGCTTTCGACGAGACGCATCTGGAGCAACTTTGCGCTGCGCTTGCGGAGACCGGCACGGGCCTGACGGGTTCCGAGATCGGAAGCCTGTTGATGCAGCTTGGCATTGAAGACCCGCAACCGACGATCACCAAACGGAAGCGCCTGTTTGTGGCATTGTGCAACCGGCAAAGGACGGACAACTGCGGAAATCTCGTGGGGCAATTCATTCACAAGGCGATGGACCCGGTGCGCTACACCGGCAATAGGGAGCAGTTCGACCTCCGGCGCAGCGACCTGAACCAAGTCCTCATTTTCTGCGGGTATGGTGTGGGCGAGGATGGAAAGCTTCAGCACAAACAAGCCGCGCGCACGCTGGATGAGGCGGAGGAGCGCGCCGATAAGCTGCGAAATGAGCTACGCCGACGAGGCGTTCACGCCGATGTGCTCAAGTTCTGCCGGGCAGAATTAGTGCGCAGCAACTACTTCCATGCGGTTCTGGAAGCCACGAAGAGCGTGGCCGATAAAATCAGGAACATGTCCGGCCTCACGGAAGACGGGTCCAAGCTCGTTGACCTGGCCTTCGGACTGGGCAGCACCGGTATACCGCTCCTTGCTTTTAATTCGCTGCAAACCGATTCCGAGCGCAATGAGCAAAGTGGCATGATGAACCTGATGAAGGGAATGTTCTCCGCTTACCGCAACACAACCGCGCATGTACCCAGAATATATGCAAATATGCCGGAACTTGAGGCCCTCGATTTGCTGACCATCGCTTCTCTGCTTCATCGCCGCCTGGACAACGCGGTGAGGACGCAACGCGCGACAACTCCCTGAACTATTGCTTCAGGTTCTCCCTGAGCGTTATGGAACGCCGCGACTGCCGCCTGGCCGCGACGCGATGCCACGCTTCTGCGATGCCGTCCCATTCAAAAAGGACGTATTTGATTACAGCCGCCGCAGTGGCCGTGAAGAGCACGATATTGACGAGAACGGATTCCACGCTCACTTGCCCCCCTGTACGGCCTTCTTGGTCCCGATGGTCACGACCTTGGGTTTTGCGACGATCAGCGGCAGGCCCATCCTCTCCAGAAGATCATTGGCATCTTCAACCTGATCGATGCCAATCTTCTTCAGTTCAAACAGGCGTTCTACGGCCAGCCTGGGATCACGCAAGAGGTAACGGCGTACCCCGCTGTCGTTGAATACCTTGATAAGCCCTATCTTCTCCAGCCAGTTGACGGACTTGCTCACTGTCCCTTTGGTCTGAATCCCCGTGCTGTTCATAATGTCTTCGTAGGTCGGGTAGCAGATACTCTGCGGACCGCCCCGTGTCAGCAGGTAGACCCAGACTTTGAGATCCGCACCCTTGAGATGGCGTAGCAGCTCTCGGGAGATGTAGGGCAACGGAGCGAAACCTCCGGCCTTCGGCAGGAACACTTCCTTGTCCGCTCCGGGGAAACATCGTTCCCGGTAGCGCTGATCCTTATGTGGTCTCTTGGGTGCCATTCTTCGCCTCCTGTGTCTGATTGAGATTCTGCGGCGTTTCCGGTCGGAATTCAAACCCCGCCCGCACCCACCCCCAGGTCAATAAGTCAATACACCACCACAGTTCAACCCATACCAACCCAGTAAATACACATCGCCCCTTGGTCAAGGCCGTGAAAGGCGCGAAACTGCTGGAGATTTTCCATTTTGCGCAAGGGGAGAGGTTTCCTATAAGCCTGAAGAAACTGTCTTGCTCCCACAATTATCTTATGAGTAGGCCTCCGAAAATAGTTGTCGAGCTTAAGGTTCTGGACGAACTGGGCGGAGCTTAAGGCTGGACCCGGTTCATCGAATCGCACCGTCATGAATGGGATTTGCCGGAATGAAGCGGGCTTTTGACTTCGCCCTCGCCTTTTGCCTTAACGCATGATAAAGGACATTATTATGCGTTAAACACGGCGGGGGTGTATGACAGCCGACAGTACATTTGATTGGGCGCTGGAACTGGCACGGCTATCGACCAGCGGCGGCGCACGATTCGACACTCGCATCCTTTCGGCGCGTCATAAACCCACAGGCAATGAGATTCTGCTGTTTCTGGATGAGCACGGCTGCGTCGCAAGGACCCAAGCCGACGTGGCTTGCCCAAATGGGTTGTTAGATGAAGTCACGGCGCTATTCCCAGAATGCCTCCGGAGGGACGATGCCTGACGTGAAAGATGACGATGAAGCATTTAAGGCTTTCGAGCGCGGCATCCGCCCGCGCTCGGTGCTCGAATCGGAAAATGATCGTGTCGCCAAAGGATATCCGCCGGACGAAGCGCTCCTGAAGCACGGCGGGGAGATAGAAGACGAAATAACGCGCAGGCTGGCGCATGAAGCGGAAGCGCTGCGTTCCAGCAAACGCCCCGCCGTGATTCTTGAATTTCCACCGACGCAAAAACCGGGCGGTGCATGACAGACCCTGCTCCACCCTCGCCTTCGGGAAATCTTCCCTCCGTCATCACCGATGAACTGCCCGCCATCATCACACGCGCGGGCAGCAATGCCGTCTTCGCCGCACGGGAATTCTTCTACGGCAAAATACGCAATGAGCACACGCGTCGCGCCTATCAGCACGCGGTAAAGCTATTTCTCAACTGGATCGGGAAACACGGCGGGGGCGACACACGCGTGTGCGAGTTGGCTCAGATCGCTCCCTGGCAGGTCGGCAAATACTTCGAGGAAATGAAGGACACGACCGGCATCGCCACGCGCAACCAGCATCTCTCGGCGCTGCGGCATTTCTTCGACGGTATGGTCACGCGGCACGCCATCGCGCTCAACCCTGCCCTCTCCGTCCGTGGCGAGCGTTACGCCGCCATTGAAGGCAAGACACCGGAGATTTCTATCGACCAGGCGCGGCTGCTTCTGGCTTCGCTCGATACTACGCACGTCGTCGGGCTGCGGGATCGCGCTATCCTGGCGATTCTCGTCTATACCAGCTCGCGCGCCGGAGCCGTCGCCAAGCTGCGCTGCGGCGACTTCTACAACGCCGGGCAGCAATGGATGCTGCACTTCAATGAAAAAGGCGGGAAGTCCCGCGAAATCCCGGTGCGCGCCGATCTGCAGGAGCTGGTCATCGCCTATATGGAAATGGCGGGACTGCGCGATGCGCCGAAGGATACGGCATTGTTTCAGAGTGCGCTCAAAAGGCAACGCAGGCTCTCCGGCAAGCGGATTCATGTGAATGATATCTGCCGCATGATGAAGCGCAGGCTCAAGGACATCGGTCTGCCCCTGCTCTACTCTCCCCATTCCTTCCGCGTCACCACGATCACCGATCTGCTGGAACAAGGCGTTCCGCTCGAAGACGTGCAGCGCCTGGCTGGGCACGCCGACCCGCGCACGACCGGCCTTTACGACCGGAGGAAACGGAAGAT
>Ga0206844_10125_pt1 | contig 25482 bp, 33 predicted proteins | sample Alteio_BWOrgCont_22_FD_152907 | JGI IMG/M metagenome (GOLD analysis project Ga0206844, IMG submission 152907) | Enriched cells from forest soil in Barre Woods Harvard Forest LTER site, Petersham, Massachusetts, United States -... | ecosystem: Environmental > Terrestrial > Soil > Temperate forest >...
TGTATATCGAGCCTGGGAGTCCGTGGGAGAACGGGTATTGTGAGAGTTTCAATGGGAAGCTGCGCGATGAGTTCTTGAACGGCGAGATCTTTTACTCGCTGAAGGAGGCACAAATTTTGACGGAGAGATGGCGGGTGGAATACAACACGGAGCGGCCGCACTCGGCGCTGGGCTACCGGCCACCGGCACCACAAGCCATCCTTCCAAAACCGGGGCATGGAGATGTGGAAAACAAAACCCGTTTCCCACATCTCCACACCCCTGGCGACGACTACGGACAAAGGTCAAAAGAGGCGTTACACTAACACTCCACTTGGCACAAAAAACCGGTCTGGTCAATCGAAGAACGCAGTAGCCTTTGTGAAGTTCTGGGCGAACACTTGCCTAGCAAGGGTTCTGGCGCAACTCTAAGCAGGTAAGCATGTTTACTCGCCCTTAACAGTATGCAGCCGTCCCATTGCATTGGGTGCCATCTTGCTGCTCACGAACGGCAGCATGTCTCGTGTTATTTCCATTGATCTGCCGTTCGGGTTTTTTGGTCGTACAGCGCAGCTTAACGGAGGTTAAGAACAATTGACTTGCATAGGTAGGTATGGGCGATGTAGAAGCTTTTTCGAGGCCGACGACTATTGGTAAGCCACTCTGACCGACCTTCGAGGCGTCAAGGAACTTATGAAGCCAGGTCCCACGGCGTTAGAGGTTCGTATTTTGTTTATTGCCGGGTATTTCCCTTCACAGGTGAACCATTCGAGCACGGTTCTCCGCTGTATTAAATGCAAGTGGGGAATGAACATACTGATGTTAGTTTAATCGCGAAAATAGATGAATTGCAGCGGTCTATCAGCGAAAGACTGCAGCCTGAGAAGCTGATGTTTGTTACCCGAATAGAAATCCGTGAATTGCTTTTGCTGATCGAAGAGTTAAAAGTGCGCATCGCCGACCTGCACATTCTTCGACTGCCGAACGGCTGACTGCAAGTTGAGTAGTGTTACAGGTCGTGGGTACCCAGAATCGAATTGAAGAGGCCTGGTGTCTTTGCCGAAATCGATCGTTGCTACCCGAGTCGCCAAACGCTGAAGTTCCTCTAGGACAGAAATCATGCTCTCCAGACATCACCGGAGTTACTCAAAGGATGTAGAAAGCACCACTACAGACAGCATGCTCACCCTTGAAAGTGTAAGTGCAGGATGCTCTGAAGGAAACTTCGTACCCGCAAGAAAGGCTCTCCGTGACTTTGCTACTCGCGCCATTCATGTTGGCCAAGAACCCGACGATGAAACGGGTGCGGTGGCCGCGCCGATTTATGCCACTTCGACATACGTTCAGCGAGAATTGGGCGCGAACAAACAGTACGAATACGCTCGCGTTTCAAATCCGACTCGCAATCGCCTCGAAAGAAATCTTGCCTCGCTCGAAGGAGGAATCGCTTCCCGTCTCTTCGCTAGTGGCATGGCAGCGATCAATGCTCTTTGCACGATGTACAAGTCAGGTGATCACGTCGTTTGTGGCCGCAATCTCTATGGTGGCGTGCCTCGCCTGTTCAATAATGTCCTCGCTGGCTACGGGATGGAATTCACATACGTCGATACGTCCGATGCTAGAAACGTTGAATGCGCGATCCGCACGAGGACCCGCATGGTTTATGTCGAAACACCTACTAATCCACTGATGGAGTTGAGCGATCTTGCGGCGATCAGCAATGTGTGCCGCAGCAGCAAGGTGGACTTGGTTGTAGACAATACTTTCATGTCCCCATATTTCCAGCAACCGATTGCCCTGGGAGCAGATATGGTGGTGCACTCGACCACCAAGTTTCTAAACGGTCACAGCGATGGCCTCGGCGGCGCCGTAGTCTGTACGAAGCCCGAGCACGCCGAGCGACTGGGTTTCGTACAGAAGGCTGCAGGAGCCATCCTTTCGCCTTTCGAATGCTGGCTCGTACTGCGTGGCGTCAAGACCCTTGCTGTACGGATGGAACAACATGATCGCAATGGCAGACTGGTTGCTGATTTTCTCTCTCACCATAAGAAAGTTAAGAAAGTCTACTATCCCGGACTATCAGATCATCCGCAGCACGACCTTGCCATGCGACAGATGAACGGCTTTGGCGCCGTAATCACTTTCGATATCGGTGAGCTTTCAAATGCCCAAAGCATGGTGAAAAGACTCCGGGTCTGCTCTCTAGGAGAGTCGCTGGGCGGAGTCGAGACACTGATTTCGCATCCTGCCACAATGACCCATGCCGCCGTCGGCGAGAACGGAAGAAGAGAGATAGGCATCACTGAGGGCATGTTGCGGATTTCCGTGGGGATTGAGAACGTAGAAGACATCATTGTCGATCTCAATCAAGCATTGGAGGCCATCTGAAGCTGCACCTGAGGCGATTTTGCGCGGCCGCGGAAGTGTACGGTCTGCGAATTCCCTTTTCCCAGGAGATGCTTAAGGAAGCCATGTGCACGCTCATCCGACTCAATGGTCTCCAGAGTTGTTATCCGGCCGATTTGCTATTACGAGAGCAAGAGCCTTGGCCTGCCACCTGATCGATGCCCCGTGCGTGTTGGCGTTCTGGCATGGCCATGGAGCACGATGCACGGAGATGCGGCGTTAAACCGGGGCGCGCACATCGGCGTGTCACGATGGACCAAGCTTCACCCGACGGGTCGGAGCGCTAACCACGGTAGCGTTGTACGTCGCGCAGATTTATCAGGGTACTGGCCTAGGCGGACTTGCGGCCGTCCGATTTTTGAACTTGTTCTTCCGTCCCCTCAGGATCAAATTCTATTTCATCTGTCGTAAACGGAATTTAATGGCTTTTCGTTCGGCGGCCATGATAAAAAAAACCCTAATTAGCATCTACGGTGCGTTCGGCAAGAAGCTAAATACGTGCAGGTCGTTCGACTAGCAATAAGCTAAGCTTTCGCCGTTTGTGCGTGGTACAAAGGTTTCTTCGTAAGTAGCAGTCGGTGGCTTGCGAACGTGAAGAGAATGAGAAAACTAAGTCTGCAACAAATGTTGTTCTTGCCCTTTCGGGCAAGTGGTTGTCTCCCATCGCCCATGCGACAAAGCCATTTCGACGGGGCTGCTGCGTGCGACAACATAGCAGACCTCTTACGCACATTACGACTTCCAAGAGCGGGGAGGATTGCTGCTGCTTGCGAGGGTTTTGCTCGCCGTGTGTTTTGTAGAGTGAAAGGTTCCGCTGGAGCTTTGCTGCGGGTATTGAAACAGACGAATGACTTGTCAGCGGGGGTTTCGAGCGGAGCGATTCTGCTGGTCCTGATTATTACCAACATAATACTAGGTGGAACCGGAACCAGCGGATGATCTAGCCGGAGAAAGTAGGACACAAGAGGCCATCATCCAGAAGGATGATGGCCTCTTCAGTTTTGTCCCCCAATGTTGGAGCGGTTCAGATGCATTGCTACAAACGGGAGCGTAGGACAGATGAGTAAAACGAAGTGCAACAGTACGGCGATCACGGAAGGGCCAAGCCGGGCCCCGGCACGGGCGACGTTGAAGGCTATCGGCTTCACTGATGACGATTTGCGGTGGCCGATCATCGGCGTGGCCAACACCTGGATCAAAATTGGTCCCTGCAACTTCCATCTTCGCGAACTTGCGGCTTCGCTGAAGCGGGGCATTCGCGCCGCTGGGGGGGACGCCGATGGAGTTCAACACGGTGTCAATCTCGGATGGCATCACCATGGGCACGGAAGGTATGCGTACGTCGATGGTCAGTCGCGAAGTTATCGCCGACTCTATTGAGCTGGCCGCCCTCGGCAATCATTTTGGCGCCATGGTGGCACTGGTTGGATGCGACAAGACGATTCCTGGAGCAGCTATGGCGGTGGCCCGCTTGAACCTTCCCGGGTTGGTGCTTTATGGCGGAACGATTGCTCCCGGGAGTTGCGATGGACAAGACGTGACCATCCAGGGGTTGGCGGCCTTTGGGCTTCCGGGCATTGAGGTGCACCAGAGAAACGAAGTGGTCGCTGCGGCGCGCGAAGCCCGCCGTCACAAGGGCACCCATGTCATCAACTTCTGCGTGGAGCAGGAGGACTCGGTCTTCCCGATCGTTCCCGCAGGTGCCGACTTGCATGCGATGATCCGGCGTCCTAGTCCACTCGTAGAAACCGCAGCAGATATGTGAGGAGACATGCTAACGACTTTGGTTTTGCAGGTAGAGAACAAACCAGGAGTCCTCAACCGAGTGGTTTCGTTGTTCCGTCAGCGCGGCTTCGATATCGAATCGCTCAGCGTTGGCGACACGGAGAAGGCCTGCGTGTCGCGCATGACCATCGTCGTGGACACCGACGAGGACGGCGCGCTTAGGCTGGGAGCCAACCTCCACAAGCTGGTGAACGTGCTTTGCGTGGAGAACGTAACCGGCATGCCATCGGTGTTCCGCGATCTGGCCATGATCAAGGTGGCAACCACACCCGAGACGCGGGCTGAAGTCATGCAACTGGCGCACGTCTTCCGGGCTACGATCTTGGATGTCGACGGAGATTCGATGGTTATGGAAGCCACCGGTGCAGAAGACAAAATCAACGGCCTGATCGAGGTGCTGTGCGGTTATGGCATTCTCGAGATCGCCAGAACAGGGCGCGTTGCGATGACGCGCGGAGCCCGGACGGAGGCGCAAATTCCTGCTCGCAGTCATCCAGATGCGGCTGGGGACGAAAACGTCTCTTACTCGGTTTAACGACATCTCCGAGGTGTATATGGATGACTTGAGAGAACAGCTGGAAAGAACACTGCCGAGCATCAGCGAGAAAGTGGCCTGCACGTGGTCGGCGGTCGGGAGAAGCTGATTCAGCGGCTTTTGAAAGTGCTAGGCTCATTGCCGGAAGGCAAGCCCGCATCTGGCAGCAGATCCACAGAACAGAACGGAACTTGCTGTCCGTAAGCTTGCCCGCGGCATTGTGAAGCCAGAACAGGTTGCGGCAAGAACCCAAATTTGAAGGAGCGTAACGATGGCGAAGATTTAGTACGACAATGACGCAGACCTGGAGATCATTCGTGGCAAGAGGAGTTGCTGTGCTCGGATATGGATCGCAGGGCCACGCGCATGCGCTGAACTTGCGGGATAGCGGCGTCCGGGTAGTCGTGGCGCTGGGACAGAGGAGCAGATCGCGTGAGCAGGCCGAAGCCGCAGGCTTGAACGTGGTATCGCCGCCAGAAGCGGCTGACTGGCCGATGTGATCGTCTTCCTGGTCCCGGATACAACGCAGCCCGAACTCTATCGCACTGCGGTCGAGTCGAGGCCTCACTGCGGACAAGACACTGCTGTTCGCACACGGCTTCAATATTCACTTCAAGTCCATTGTGCCGCCTGAGGACCTCGATGTGGTGATGATTGCCCCCAAGGCGCCCGGGCACAGAGTCCGGGAAGTATTTGTCGAAGGCGGTGGAGCACCGGCACTGTTGGCTGTCCACCAGGACGCGACCGGCAAAGCTAAGCCATTGGCGCTTTCCTATGCAAAGGGGCTGGGAGCGACACGCGCAGGCGTCATCGAGACCACGTTCGGCGAAGAGACCGAGACCGACCTATTTGGTGAACAGGTAGTGCTGTGTTGGGGTGTCAGCTTCCTGGTGAAGGCAGGATGCGAAACCCTGGTCGAAGCTGGTTACCAGCCGGAAATCGCTTACTTCCAGTGCCTGCACGAGCTCAAACTGATCGTCGATCTCATGTATCGCGGAGGCCTGAACTAGATGCGTTACTCCGTGAGCGACACCGCAGAGCACGGCGATTACACCGGTGGGCCTCGGATAATTACCCAGGCGACGCGCACCGCCATGCGACAAATGCTCGGGGAAATCCAGCGAGGCGAGTATGCCCGAAAGTGGATTGCCGAAAACGAAACCGGCCGGATGTGGTTCAACACAACTCGCAAGCGGGAGCAGGAGCACCTGATCGAGCAGGTAGGGGTGCGGCTCCGGGCGATGATGCCATTTCTGAACCCAGTGTGCGTGACTCTGGATGGCAGCGTTTCGGATGCGTCTCCAAATATTGGCGAGTCTGCCACCAAAGAACCGGTGCCGACAGTCTCGTAAGTGGTCGTCGGATGTCGGCCGCTGCCATCAGGGGCAAGTGGGAAGAGTCTTGCGACTTAAACATTGGCCAAGCGAGCGGATCGCCTCAGGGATTTCAAGTCGCTGGCTGCAACTGCACCTCAGTGCGAAACTTGGAAGGAGAATCATGGGTTTTAAATCGCAGTACATCTGGATGAACGGCAAGCTTGTCAGATATCATGACGCCACACTTCATTTCCTGACACCCGGACTGCATTATGGAGTCGGCGTCTTCGAGGGCATCCGTTGCTATTCCACCAAACATGGGCCCGCAGTATTCCGGCTGAAGGAACATATGTACCGCCTGATGGCTTCGGCAGCCGTACTCGGCTGGCGCGAACTTCTCTTCACAGTTGAGGAGCTGACGGAAGGCGTGAAGCAAGTCGTGGCTGCCAATGGATTTGCCGACTGTTACATTCGGCCTCTGATCTATCTGGCCGAAGGCGGATGGAACCTTACCATCGACGGCGGCAAGCCGCATGTTGGCATCGCCGTCTGGAAGTGGGAGGCCTTCCTCGGGAAAGAAGCGCTTGAGCGCGGTGTCCGAGCAAGTACCTCTTCGTTCACGCGCCACCATGTGAACGCCACCATGACAAAAGCAAAGATCTCCGGCAATTACGTAAACTCAGTGCTGGCCAAGTCCGAATCCGTGCGCCTCGGCTTTGATGAAGCCATCCTGCTCGATACCCATGGTCACGTCGCCGAATGTACAGGAGAAAACCTGTTTCTCGTGCGCGGTAGAAAGCTTTACACCACGCCCTCTGCTGAAGTGCTCGAGGGTATAACGCGTGATACCCTGATCGATCTTGCTCTCGATCTTGGCTACCCGATTGTGGAGCAGCCGGTATCGCGGGATCAGCTTTACATTGCCGACGAAGTGTTTGTTTGTGGCACCGCAGCCGAGGTCATTGGGCTCCGCGAGATCGATTTCCGTAAGATCGGTTCCGGGGTAAGCGGGCCGATCACTTGCCGCATACAGCAAGCGTTTTCCGACTCGGTCCGTGGACGGCATCGCCTCTCGAAGGAATGGCTCACTTACGTTCCCCCGGTAGAAACCGAAGCACAAGTCCTGCCGCTGACTCCAGACTCTGTGGAGCGTGCGGATTTGAGCTAGCTCTGGAGCTCCAGTTGGTAAATGGTAACGCTCAATCACATCCAAAGTGCTCTACACCGCATTCGCGACGCCATCTATGTATCTCCATGCACGCGCTCCCAGGTCCTCTCCGAGTTGTCCGGCAGTACTGTATTTCTCAAGTTGGAAAACCTGCAAAGAACGGGGGCCTTCAAGGAACGTGGCGCGCTGAACAAATTATTGGCGCTCACTCCTGAAGAGCGTGAGCGTGGTCTGGTCACGGCGTCTGCCGGCAACCACGCTCAGGCTCTTGCTTATCACTCTGCCAGGGTTGGCGTCAAAGCGGAGATTTGGATGCCCCTCACCACGCCGCTGGTAAAAGTGTCCGCGACCCGACATTATGGGGCGGAGGTAGTTCTCCACGGCACACACTTTGATGAGGCGTTTCAGGCTTCCCAACAACGCTGCAGAGATCAACATTCCACATTCATTCATCCCTTCGATGATGAAGACATTATTGCCGGCCAAGGCACATTGGCTTTGGAGCTCTTGGAGCAAGTTCCAAACCTGGAAGTCGTAGTCGTACCGGTAGGCGGCGGTGGCCTGATTTCTGGTATGGCTGTGGCACTGAAGGAACTCAACCCGGCCATACGGATCATTGGGGTTCAGGCATCACTGATTCCATCTATGTGGGCGGCCGTTCAGTCGGGACGCGCCGTCAGCGTTCCGGCCATGGCGACCTTGGCAGACGGAATCGCCGTGCGCACCGCAGGCGAGAAAACATTCTCTCTGGTCCAGAAATATGTTGACGAGATCGTTCTCCTTGACGAGGAGGAGATCGCAAACGCCGTTTTGTTTCTTCTTGAGCGAGAAAAGACGTTGGCCGAGGGGGCCGGCGCCATCGGGGTTGCCGCCCTCCTGCACCACAAAATTACTGTCGAGGGAAAGAGAGTGGCGATAGTCATATCCGGCGGGAACATGGACGTGACACTGTTGGCTCGCATTATCGAACGCGGCATAGTGAAAGACGGGAGGCTCGTTCGATTGAGAATTTCGCTTCCCGATCATCCCGGAGCGCTCCATCGCCTCACCGAAGTCATCGCAGCGAATCGCGTCAACATTGTAGAAACGAGTTACCGCCGAGCGTTTCACGGCGCAAGCCTGGGTCACACGGTTATCGACTTGACGATGGAGACCCGTGGCCACGAACACGGCGATGCAATGATTGCCGCTCTGGCGAAGGCTGGTTATGGTCATGAGCGCATTATCTGACACGCGACACAACGCCGAAAGCCAGGATGGCTTCTGCTGGATGCACACGATCTGTGTAAAGACAACGCTGATCGCCGTAGATTTTCTTCGCGTGTTATTTCGGCTGGGATCGCCTGAACGTTAGCTGTTCAGAAAAGGTCGGGACCACCGTTTACCATGACCGGGTACCTAGCATTAGTCCGCTGTAAGGTTGGCCACCGTGATGCCAGTCGAAGTTGTAGATCATCGATAGCAACCACTAAACGCTCGCCATCATCATCTACGTATGAAGTTAGATTCATCCCTGGCAGCACGATAGTCACCCAGTCGCAGTCCGGGGGGTAAACTCAGATCCGCAAGAAGAAAACCGAACGCGGCGACATACTCCGTTTCGCTAGCTCGATCAACTCGCCGGTACAGAAGTGCATACGTACCTCCCAGCACGTCCAAAGGATACCGCGCAGCTCATCTGGCAGCTTACAGAAAATGATGCTGTAGAAAAGGCCACGATTAAGAATTCGCATGTCCACATTAAGGACACAATAACGTGGTCTTCCATAGCCAGCAGGGCCTTTGGTAGCGACCAGGGCCTTGTAGGTTCAATGGATTACTTCAGAGAGCATTTTTGGCACTCCCGCGCTCAGCGGAAACGCTCTTGAACGATCGGCTCCGCAATTCGTGAACACTGCAGAGTACGCCGAATATTGGGCATTCATCCCACTCTCGCGTGTCGAATGCTTCCAGGACTAGCGCTTTATTTCTCGATTCAATCGTTTGACTCATTTGTTTCTCCTACTCATCTCTAGTCGCTCCCCTAACCCACGCCCTTCATCGAACGGTAACCGCAACACCTGTAGACGGAATACCGTTTGCGATCACTTCGAGCGTGCTCTCGCCCGTCTCCACTCCGGTTTGCACGTCGAATTTGGTCGAGACTATGGCATCCCTGGTCGCGACACCCATGGTGCTATGGTTGTGCGTCTTGCAGTAGGAAATATGTCCCGTGGCTTTGTTTGTGATCCGCACCAGCGGGTAGTTGGTGGCATCCTGGAAATCATCGCCGTACGCCGCTCCCTGGGAAAGTCCGTTGAGTTGCTTGCCCTTGAGCTTATACGTCGTGCCACGAATTAAAGTGGCCGAGACGTTGGTGACCTTGGGCCGCCACGCGTTCCGGTACTTCCCTTTCGGAGTGAACACCTCAAGGTCCGAACTCAAATCGGTAAAGAGCAACTGACCGCTGGGCAGCTCGAGGAAGTGCCCGTAGAACGACGCGTCTCCCGGAGCGTTGGGCGGTCCAGAGATCTTAGTCAAGTTGGTTCCGTCCCACTCAAAGAAGACAGAACCGACTTCACCAATACCAGGACTCGCCATCACGAGAACTTTGCCATTTGTTTCCAGCGCTCCAGGACCATCAGCGATGTCGAAAGCGCCTGGAAAAGTGGGACCAGCTCTCCAGGTTCTCGTACTCGTGTCGTAAATTGCTGTGTTGGCGCCCCCGCAAGAATTCGCTCCGGTTTGGAAGACTGTCCCGTCGGGCCGCAATACCGCGGGGCCTAGCTCATATGTGGCTCTGCTCTGTCCTCCGCATTTCGCGGCGGAGTCCCACAGTTGCACAACCGTGCTTCCCGCGCTGGACCAAGTTCCGGCTCTTGTGTCGTAGATCTCGGAGTTCATGCCTGTGGCGTCGTACACAAAAGCATAGGTGTCCACGTCCAAGAGGTTCCCGCCCGGCAGTAGAGTGATTCCTTCCTCCGCATACAGGTCGAACTTGCCCGAGCCCGTTGCTGTCCAGGTGAACGTTTTGGCATTGAATAGAGCAGCGTTCGGCCCCCAATCGCAGCAGTCAGACTGCAGGTAAGTTCCATCGGGCAAAACCGCCGACGGAGAATCGCCGATGTAATTCCAACCGGCTGGTGGCGTCACCGAGATCCACGTATTATCCGCCGGATCGTAGATGGCGCCTTTGGTAGTCCTATCCGGAATACCATCGTTGTATTCTCCGCCCTCAATAATGTATCGCCCGTCCGGCAAGACCACGGAAGCGAAGTAGAAAGGACCATACCCACTAGGCAACGAGGCGATCTTTGTGATCGTCCCATTGATGTAGCTGCCGGTGTTGTCTGGCGTCAGCTTGTACCAGTTCTGCGGGCTCCCGTCCTGCTCCTCATGGAGCAGGACGGTACCATCCGTGAGCAGCGCGATCGCGCCCACGGGGAAACTGGGTTGATGCTTCAACGCCGTCCACTTTTGTGATTGGGAGACACCAGCCCAAACCATCAAAATGATAGGAACACCGATGAGTGCCCGCAACTTTCTCATGTATTTGCCCCCTGCGACTGACTCCTCTCAAACGCAGCTTCAAGTGAGGACGTTCAGCACCTCACCGCCGCCCGCTAAGTGGAGGTTTCCATGCAAGTCGGAGCGTGCTTCGACTCCTACGGTCTTGTCAAATCCAGTCACTTCAGCTTACTGGCCATACACAGCCATTACGCCTTGCGTGTTCGGTAGGAATACAGACCAGCCACCATTGGCCACGTTATAAGCCTGAAGGCTGCTCTCAGCATCCCAAATCACCACAGCATCGGCTTTTTCTCCCTTGCTGGGTTCCTGTGCCACGATCCAATACTGTGTATTAGCACTCAACGCCAGGCCCTGCTTCGTGAAGTTAAAGGTTGTGAGAGTATTGGTAACGCCGAAGATTGGCAGATTACTCTTGCTTACACATTGCCCGATCTGTGTGCCCACAGCACCGCTGTTGTCGCTATAGAGGCAAACCTGCACGTAGTTCTGGCCGTAGCCGTAGTACTGCAGAGGAGCCTCAACTTTGGTCAACGTGTACCCTGTGTTCCCCAAAACGAAGGGTACAGCAATCGACTCACTCTCATCGCTTAGCGTATTCTTCGGACCAGATACCAAGAAACCAGCCGTCTGGTATTCGTTGTTTGACGGTCCAACGTTGCTAAAGATCTTATGTTGCGAATCTGGCTCTGGCTGCCAGACCCTTGCCCCGACGATGATATGAGTCGCGTGGACAAAAATCGGCCGATTCTGACCGAAGAGCAGTGTTGTGGACGCCAAGGTCAATGCGAACGAACACAAAAGTTTTTTCGTTACCATTTGTTTAACTCCTCCTGAGAGATCGATTTTTCTTGCTCTTAAACGAGAACCGCAACTAGCAACTCTACTACCGAGACAAAAGTCGCCTAGAACTTGCGCAGATCAACTTCTGACAGAATCGGCGATATGTTGGGCATTTGCTTCTGCTCAAAACTACTGAGCTCTTGTCGCACTAACTACCTTGTGATCTTCCACACCGTTCCGTAGCTGCCGCTGCCACCGTTCGTGCTTGTGCCATAGAGATTGCCCTTCGCGTCCATGAGCACACTACCGTTGGGGAATTCCCCGTCCGACCCAGCGAAGCTGTGCAGCAGGGTTACCACGCCTTTCTTATTGAGCTTGTATACCGTTCCGACGTCGGAGGCGCCGCCCCGGTTGGTGGTGCCGTAAAAGTTGCCCTTCGCGTCCATGATCACACCTGCAAAAGGAAGATCCCCGTCCGACGACCCACCAGCGAAGTTGTGCAGCACAGTCTCTTTACCCTTCAGATTCACCTTCCACACGATTCCCATGTTGAAAGAGCCGCACTCGCTAGCCGTACCATAGAGATTGCTTTCACTGCCCATAGTCGGAGTTCCGTACACGTAGCACCCGTCCGTCGTTCCTCCAGTGAAGGCCTGTAGCACGCTCTCGGTGCCTGTCGTATCGATCTTGAACACAGTTCCTTTGCCAGAACGACCACCGTCGATGGTGTTGCCGTAGAGATCGCCCTTCGCGTCCATGATCACACCGGCCGCGGGCGTTAACCCGTCAAACTGGTAACTAGGGAAGTTGTGCAGCAGGGTCAGTACGCCTTTCTTATTCAGTTTGTATACGGCTCCACCACCCACAGCGCCGCATGCCTTGGTTGTACCGTACCAATTACCCGCTTTGTCGCTCAACAAACCTCCGTCGGGATTGCATCCGTCCGTTCCAGTGAAGGTGTGCAGTACGCTCTCTTTGCCGGTCTTACTCACCTTGAACACGGTCCCGCAGCCGGTGAAGTATGGGGCGTTGCAAGAAAGGTCACCGCCCTCAAAGGTGGTGCCATAGAGATTGCCTGCCGTGTCCTGAACCAGCTCGGCGTAGGGATATGCGCCGTCGGCTCCCCCCGTGAAACTGTACAGTACGGTTTCCGTGCCGTTAATTTCTATCCTGAACACCGTTCCTTTAAGGTGAGCGCCGCCGGCAGTTGTGGTGCCATAAAGATTTCCTGTCGCGTCTTGGACCAAACCCGCGTAGGGATACCCACCGTCAGACCCTCCTGTGAAGTTGTAAAGTACAGTGAAGGTCTGTGCCGACGTCGCAATGGCTGTCACAGCACAGAATAGAAGGATCGCGGACGCTCGTATCGCACCACTGACTTTATTCGCACTGCTCGCTATCGGGCTTCGGGCCGGTGCGAAAACAAACAGCCCATGGATTCGTAGTTTCGTCAGTGGAAATCCTTTCGTGTACCGAGATCCTTACCCAGCCACTCGAAAGCAGGCGCTTTTTTACATCGGCCACAACGATTGAGCAAGTCAATTGTTCTTAACTACTGTTAAACCGCACTGCATGAAACACCAAGCCTGGCAACTGTTCCGGCGTTCTTTCTAAATTCCGCCCATTTCCTCTTCCAGCTCATCGCCGCCTCAATCTTGACAGCGAGAAAGCTGGCTCAACTGGATCGCGTTAAGATGTTGCCAGCAACAGTGTCGGCGATCGGTGATGCTGCGCAATGGGCTAAAGAGATTATGAAAGAAATTTGTCGAAAGCGCCGACTCGAAATGCAACCTGAGTGTTGGTGGGCATACTGCATGCCCTGGAAAGAATTTTCTCATTTCGGATTGCCCGGTCTTGACCTCGGAGCTTGATGGTCGAAACGTTTTGCTGTGCAGGATTGAAAGAGACCACCGCTGTACTGAGTGTCTATCGGTTCTGGAAAATTGTTCGTAGCGTCCCCGCATAACGGAATTGGCAAAACGTGGCAAAACCATGAGGCCTGGATATGATTAACCATCAGACAGTTTGTTTGCTCATCGGAACGTGTACGCGGGTTGCAGACCTTATCCGTCCAACCGCGCCTCGAATTTTAGCGGCCACGCCAAATGAAAAAAGAGAGAATCGCGTTATGATGGGGACGATGTTTGACCTACGAACCAAAACCGAATACGCCGCGTCAAGAGGGCGTGATACCCACTGGAACACTCGGTCTGGTCCCCGATTTGTTAGCAATAACGCAATATTGCGCTGACCTGGTGTTTGATACCCCAAAAACCTGCGTACCGATGCTGCTGATCCCTGGCAATCACGATGTAATGACCGAGTCGGCTCCATTACTGGTGGGACAACTGGGCCAATGGCAGGAATATCGCCAGACGCTAAATACTAAAGCGCGGTTTGTCGCCCATCATTTGCGGTCGCTCGACATGTTCGCATGGCCGTGGTTAGGCCACAATCCATGGAACGTTGACGAGACGGATGACACAGCATCGACGGAATCGGGGCTTCTGAATTTCTGCTCACCCTCTGTCCATCTGCCTTACGCGCCGAGTACGTATTACCGGAGCATTCAGGACGAACTCTATAACCACGTCGTCAGTGTCGTTCTCAATGCTCGTACGTTCTTGCGGAAAATGCTTAGCACATTTCGAGACAGAATTCGTCTCGCTAGTGTCGTCATTGCTGTACTCTGCACGGCTGTATCCTCCCCTCTCCTCTTCTGCTCAGTTCGTTGGGAAAAGAGACGCTGGTTTCTCTTTCACGGTGCTCGTCCTCCGAAGTCCACGGCACAGGCGATGTGGGCCTGTTTGCCGGAGGCGCGTTCCGGGTCCATTCTCACTTAACAATTTCCGAACGCGCCTCCAAATCTTGCGTTGGAGGAAAAATCAAATGCACTTCGGAAACAATTTGAAGGACCGGGTTCTCCGCGTCCGCACAGTCGCCAAATTATCGGGATATTCTGAACGGACCATCCGTCGTCGTATCCAGAACCACGAGATTCCCGCATCTCGCATCGGACGCAGGACCTGGGGTATTCGGTTCTCCGACCTTAGCAGAGACCGTGAGGCCCACGGAGGTGATCATGCTGGAAATTAGCATTTTTACAACCGCTGGAATGAGATGCTGTCGAATCCGAATTGGAAGAACGCTGGTGCTGTTGGTACTGACTTTCGTCAGCTCTTTCCGTTTTCGCTAGCAGAAACTTCGACCTGAAGGAGCGATTCGCATCAGCGCGATGCGAGTCGCTCTTTTTTGAAACGATTTTTCATGGAATGGGACGGCGGACTATGGTTTGTTCATGTGGCAGCTGAGTATCAACAACCCATATCGCGTAAAAATGCAGGCAATCATAACCGCGTGAACTGGATTCAGCGAGTATCCGCGCTATTCAGGCGGCAGACGTCGCGGCAGCGGTTCACGTGCCAAGGACTACGTTTGGCACATGGAGACACGCGGCAGCGTCCGCCGTGCTAGTGGTTAGTTCAAACGCGCTTGTGTTCACCAAAACAGGATCATCCTCTAGCGGTCGGTGACCCGAAAATTATCACGCGCCATGATGGCAGCCTAGATTAGCTCCCCCAAACGAAGTGACACCCTGGCTAGGGGTTGCAATTGGAGGGTTTACATTACGCCCAAACTGGCGTGATTCAGCAAGACAGAGACGGTTGAAGCACCACTCAAGTGATTGAATAGTAACAAAATCAGCTCCGCGCCCCCAAGTTCGGGACCAGGGTATCAAACGCTCACAGCCTCTCTCCCCGAACGCTTCAAATCTTGCCAATTTGTCGAAATCGAGGGTTTACAAAAGGGTTTACATTGCCTCAACGAGCGTGCGCGGTATTGTGGGTTTAGTTCCCACTCCACATCCCACCGCGTTTGCAGCAAAGCGACTTGCCCCGCGTCAGGACTTCGTGCACACTTTGTCTGCTATGGCATTCAGAGTCTTCCTAGTGCACGGCACGTTTGCCAAAGAAGCAGAATGGACGCTCGATAAATCCCCCTTGCGTGAGCATCTTCGTCGGGACCTACCCGATATCCATATATGTACAACACCTTGGACTGGCCGAAACTCAACACGAGCGCGCCATACTGGAGTTCAAACTCTTTCAACCCAATTGAGAGACTCGTTAGCTGCAAACCCCTTTGACCAACATGTCGTCATTGGTCACAGTCATGGCGGAACCATCGCGTTCCAGGCCGTGAATTCTGCCGAGTTCGTCGAACGAGTGCCTGCCGTTCTTCTTTCGACCCCAGTCCTCACGCCCAGGAAACGACAGCTCTCAGATCGCCTGAAGTGGGCGTTTGCTTCGAGCGCCTACTTTTCAACAGCAATCGTCCTCGGGACGATTGGAGGGTTCCTTAACTTGCCTCCGAATCTGATAGTGCTTCCTTCAATGATCACCGCTGGCGTCGTCATCTACGTTCTCTATACGTACCTTCTCCGCGAAACCAACTTCATTATTGATCACAATAACGTGAAGGCTCTTGAGAGCATTCGAATGCTGATCGTCCGCGAAGCTGCAGACGAGGCGAGCAGCTTTCTAGGCGCGGTTCAGTTGGGTACGCGGGTCATCAATATCTTGTTCAGCGGTATCGAGGGAATTGCAGACAGGGTTGGTGAATGGAGCACCGGCGCTGCGAAACAACCTTTTCGTTTCCGGACGCTCGCACCGAATGCTGTTTTGGTTCTCATGGCCACAGGGGTCTTAAGCACGTTGTTGCACTCCTTCAACGACGCTCTCCACTTGTCTTTGAGCACTTTCTGGACGATGGTTGTTCTGAGCTTGGCCGGAGTCGGCCTGTGTTTCAACAGACGTGCTGCCGTGGATCTCGCAAATTACGGGTACTCTGTCATCTTTGTGCTCCTGGCAATGATCTTCTGCATGCCTGCATTTCCGATATGGTTGGTGGTTTCGTTGTTGGCATTTCCAATTCGAGAGTCGATTTTGTCCGCTGCATTCGTTGATGTAAGCCCCGAGACTACTCCCGAAGGCGAATGGCGATTAGTACATTACCTTCCAACAGAAAATATGTTTAAAGGGTGGCGCTTGGCCCACTCAGCAGCCCACGACGATCCGCGAGTTTTCGAACTCATAGTCAAATGGATAAAGGCAGGCTTTGTGCCTAAGGCGGGGCCTTTGAGACGTGACTGCGGCCATGGTTGACTTCGAAATATTCCGTTTTGTGCCCTTCGATTTTCGCCCGGTCTGAGTCAATTCAAAACTTGCGCCGATCAATTGGCACGACTTTCTTCAATTGAGGAAGCCATCGTTGCGTGCTTCATTCTAGGCAAAACCGGAAAACCTGGCTACATTTGAGCCGGGTACCGTCGCGTACAAGAACGGGACTCTCTCCTCCGCGATTCAGCCGCGTGAACACCGTTCAATCAGGAATCACAATCAAGTACTAGTTGTATAGCTAGGGTATTATCTACAGCATTAAAAGGTGCATCCATGGCGCTCGACCATTAGCATTAGGCCAGCATTCCCAATGTTGAAAGCCGAATGGTCATTGCTTGGATGCTAACTTGATAACGCCGCGCGAGTCTCGAAATTGCATCTTCCGCCTCGATGTCCGGTGGCAACTCCTCGATATCTTTTGCGATGAGATCCGAAGGCATCAGTAGCTCAGCTGCGAACTGGTTGGCTTCGATTTCTTTTTCATCTACCGCCAAGCTCGACACCTCATTGCGCAAGCCTATCGGGAACTTTTCGTCGACATGAAATTGCTCGTTCTTGTGGAGGACAAGGTGTCCAATTTCGTGGGCAATCGTGAACCGCCGACGCGTGGGCGCGTGCAGTGAATTGACTCCTATGACGGCCCTACCATCCTTCCTGCGATGTACCATACCTGAGAGCTGATCACCCGCAAAAGGCTCATAGCGCACCGTCGCATTAACTAGCTCTGCCAACCTTTCGACCGGTACTGGTGCCTTTTTTATTTGCCCTTCCGTCAAGAGCTCTGCTGCTCGTCGTCGTGCCAATGTGAACCGTGGGGGCATCGTCTGTTTTCTCCGTCATGGTAGGGGTTTCAATCACTCTTGTGACCCATTCTCTTTGTGGCCTTTTTAGTCGTTTCAAGTGGGGAGCGAGATCGTTTTCCGCAGCGATCACTAATCGCGGCGGCATTAGATCAGTCGGGTCTGTTCCCAGTATCTCAGCGATCCGAATTAGGACATGCACATACAAGGGCTGGCGGCCAGTTTCGATGTTGGTTATGGATGTGCGCGAGATCCCCACCGCCCGTGCCAAATCAGCTTGCGTAAGTTTTGCGGAGCGGCGCGCCACGCGGAGGCGTTGCCCAAGTGTCTCATAGAAAGGACCCTGCGGACTCGCCATGGCAATGTTTATAGGCGACTCTGTAGTAAATGTCAACCGTGGAAACATGTACGTTATAGAAACATTCATGGATGGATGATCCATTGACATTTGTTTCCAAATTCAGCTACTCTACTTTTTGGATTTGGGATTGGTTCGCCCCTAAATCGACTCAACAAGGAGTGTCAGATGGCACATTGCAACGATGGACTGGACGACCGTTGCCGCGATGAGAATGGGACGATCAGACGAAAACGTGGAGACACGCGAATAGACACCCTACGCGAGGAGGACGGCGACAATTTTGCTCCTGGCCGGCGTGGTGACATGCACTTGGATACCTTATTGGAGGAAACGGGAGCAGATTCCTTAAGAGACTACTTGCGAAATAAGAAATAACCGGCGACATGGTCGATTCGGGCTGGCGCGAGGGCACGGAAATGATTCTGGAAACTAAGAGATTCCAAGGCCGCGTAACTATTCTTCGGATCTGCGGACTCGTACTTCTAGTGTGCGCGCTCCTCGGGAGTGCTGCACCAACCGAGCCTGCAATCACGACTGGCTCAGAGGCAGGAGCGCGCGACTACTATGTCCGCATCTCGAAACTGTTTGGATTCGATGCCAAGCCACGCATCACGACGCTCGACGACTTGCTCGACTTCCTTGGTTACCCGGTCTCCGGATCTAAGGTAGAAGCGCTGGACTCTGCAATTCTGATGGACCCCACACGTGCCTCCTCGCCGACTGACGGTTTGGGTGTGCAAACTCGCGGCCTCGGCGGTGCGACTCTCCGAGATGGAGACATACTGGCCACCCGATTTTTCGCACCGAAGATCGTCAATATCAATGCGGTCACACCGATTCCGGGCTGGCGGAAGCTCGTTCGACTTCGTGTGCGCCCTGACTCTCGTGCCGCGCGAGTAGGGATTCAGTCGGTGGTCATCCTCTTCAATTTTTTTGCTCCCGTTGGTGTACAGCCGTTTGCGGGCCCCTCCGTTAATACACAGGTTATGCTTCTAGCTCCTGTTCTGAACGATAGGCTGTACTGGATGGACTTTGATCCTGGAGGAAAGTTAACCCTGGCCTTGAATGCGAGCTTCGACGCCGCCGACCTCCCCAATGGTGGCACCCGCGACTACTTTGTTCCTGATGGATGTAACGACTGTCACGGAAGTCCCGGCAATCTGCGACCTCCAATGGTGAACTATCTGGACACGGACCACTGGTTTGATCGCTTGGAAAACGATTTTTCTTCTCTCAAAACCGCGGACACCTCACTAGTTTTTGACGCCCGGACTAATGATCCTTCGCAACCGTCGTTTGGGCCGGCATTTGACGTGATTCGGCGCGTCAATGAGGAAGCGCTGGCACAGAATTCAGCGGTTCGGCCAGACTCATTTGAGACCCAAGCTGCTCGTACGTGGCTCAAGCTACATTCGGAATCCAACGATCACTTTCCCCCTGTGTCACGTGGCTTCTCATCAAATGGTGGGCCCGTTTGGCAGTCTTCCGAAGCCGATGGACTTAATCGACTGAACAGATATTGCTTCCGTTGCCACGGCTCTGTACGTTTCTCCATTTTTGATAGACCGAGGGTCGTCGAAAACGCCGGCATAATGCGGCAGCGCATCAATCCGAGCAAGCAACAAGCCAAAGTACCTGGTTTCAAAATGCCTCCAGATCGCGTACTAGACGATGCGGAGATACATGTTCTCGATGAGTTTCTTAAGAACCTGAAATGAGGGAATGAGGGACACATGGCTAACTTGAGGATCCATCCGGCCGTCGGTGTTGCGCGAGTCGGCGACTCAGACCAGTTTTTCATTGGACCTGAAAACCCAGGCGTTCCGGGAAATTGGGATCCGGGCACCTCGAAGTTCAGAGCGTTCAAAGACTCGCAAGGCAAGATCATGCGCCAAGCTGCGCGATTCCGGATTTTTCAGTTCGACGATGCTGGCAGTGCCGTGAAAGAGTTGACTTTAGCCGATGGCGTCAAGATCGAATGGCGAGTTCATGTCGCCAATCGAAAGGGTTCCTTCTTTACCTTCAATGGCCTCAGCGGAGCTGAGACGAACCCACCATATGTTAAGCGAGCAGGCCGACCAGTTGATGATATTGAGAAGCAAGATAGAGGTAGTGGGCAGCCAGAACGAAAAAATAGGCGGAATGCTCACATCACCGACCGTCGCAGTCTAGAAATCGATCCTGGAGAATTGACGATCTCGGCTCCTGGTTCCATCGATCTAATCGACTCAGACAACAGCTCCGATCAAGCGGTTGGGTCAAGCGCAAATGGACAGTGATGGTCGACTCCTTTTCTTCGGAGGGTCAGGCAAAACGGCGTCGACTGAAACTGCACGACCAGTCGATGAATACGCCAACAACGATGGCTGGTTCGATGACATGTCTGATGGCGTTATAAAAGCTTCGGTTACGTTTCCGGATGGTCATACAGAAATTGCGCAGCCCGCTTGGGTTGCCGTTGGACCACCCAAGTTCGCGCCGGGAATTTGTAACGTCGTTACCCTATACGACACACTTTGGGATATGGCGGTACGACTTCGCCAAGTCTGTCAGGCCGGAAACGATCCGGTTCTCCAAGATCTCGTCGCCCAACAGGCGGCATGGCAAGACCAAACGAATGATTTCGCTGAAAGCTACACGCCTTCGTTTGTGGCACAGATCTACCCCGTGTTATCGCGAGCACTGGCTGCTCGGGATGTCCATGAGCCGCCAATCGGTCGCCCCGACTACCACGGTACACTGCCGGATTGGACACGGCTGGCAAGCCGCAGTGAAGACCAGATGCGCCAAGCCGTATTTCGCAGGATTCGAAACCCGAATTCGGACCAGCTAGATAGGCTCAACATGCCTCGGGGACTTGGAGATGACTACACCACTTTGGATTTTTTTGAAGATGACGCTTCAAATAATCCACCACCTACGCCCCAGGCATTTTTGAGCGTTCCGAAGGTACAGTATGCGCTCTTAAAAGCTTGGTCTGAGGGCCGTTTCAAAGAGGACTGGACATTCGGGGATGTGAGATTTGCTCCAATTCCGGCTCCCGGTGCGATCACCCCACACGGTTTGGATTGCGCCGCTTTGGAAAATTGCGTCGGCGGTCCTTTCTATCCCGGCATCGAGGTCAGTTGGCTTATTCGGCAACCTGATTTGTACGCAGGAGCCTTTCGTCTGAGGGACTCCGGGTTTAGCCTTGGTCCCCTATTTTTTCAGCCGGGCTTCTTCTCGCAACAAATGGCGCTGCCATGGCAAGCTGATTTCTACGACTGCCACAAGGAAGACCATACTCCAGATAGCTCCGACGAACGATTGATCTACATGTGGTGGACTGCGCAACGTCCAGACGATATTCGTGCCGATGCCTCAGGTCCTTACCGAAGATGGGTGGAACCTTTCGACGCGGCTAAAGAGCCGCTTACGCCCGATCCAGATGACATCACAAATCTGGCCCGATTCGAGCAAATGCGCACTCGATGGTCCGAGTTAAGCTTCGTCGTCCTCGACGGCGATGAACACCTTGAGCAGAAATGACGGACTTTGACGCACTGGTGGTTGGGGGTGGCGTTGCAGGGTGTGCCACAGCTCTCGAACTCCTATCGGTAGGTTGGGCGGTCGGACTTCTACATCAACCGGAGCATTTGCCGGCGATTGAGTCGATATCGCCAGCGGCTGCCCGCTATCTAGAAACGTTATCTATACAAGTTGGGCGTGATCTTTCGGAAGTCGTCGCGTGGTGGGGTTCTGACCGGGAAACGCATGCAATACAACCAGGTGCTCGCATCGTTGAACGATTCACATTGGCCGATTCCTTGCGAGGGCGTGCCATGGAGTGCGGTGCTGTCGTCATCGGGGGTAGGAGGCTCCTGCGCATCCAACGGTCCCGTGACGCATGGCAGCTTGAATGCCACCCAGTATGCGGAGACCAACCTACCCTCACTGCCAAATATCTGATTGATGCCACAGGTCGCTCGTCGCTAATTGGCCGTCGTTTGGGTGCGCAGCGCTGCGCCTTCGACCAAGTGTTCTGCATTTCGGTAACGATACTCCAACCACATCTCACGGGGACCTGGACCGAGAGCGCCTCAGACGGTTGGTGGAACCTTTGCTGCCTCCCCGAACAAGGGACTCTTTCGTTTTACTCCTGTGCTCGCTTGATTCGGGAATCAAAAACGGATGTTGCTGCTCGTCTGTCCGACACTCGTCACCTCCGGCATTTATTGCCTCACCCCATGTTCGGTGAAACCAAAGTACGAGCGTGCAGTTCCTCCCAGCTACTTCCATGCGCTGGTCCCGGATGGTTATCCGTGGGGGATGCGGCCTCGACGCTTCAGCCTCTGGCTTCGGCGGGAGTCTCAAAGGCTCTCAGAGATGCCCACATGGTTCCCCAGGCATTGGAGCGTGAACCGGCGCAATATGATCATTTCCAGGCCACACAATCCAGGGTGTACCTGCGGCAGTTAGCTCAACACTACGCGCTTGAGAAACGGTGGCTTTCGACTCAATTCTGGGCGCCGCTTTCTCGGCAAAATGTCGTGTAGCTATGCTTGCAATTCGCTATCTGTTCGCCTACAATCGGCATTTTGGAGACCCCAAGGGAGCCACAAAAACGGCGGTGACGAAGATGAAAGTGAAGTCTTTCACGTATGAGAGAAATTGGACGGGGAAATACTACCGGCAAAGGTTGCTGCCGAGCATGCAAACAATGGATAAGCATCTTGCGAGCATGTTGAGTAATGGTTGGGAGATTATGACCAAAGCCTCTCACTCTGGCAACAGCCGCGGGTTTCGACCTTTTGCGAAATGCGACACCATTACTATCACGTTTCGACGAGCCGCTTGATGTTCGTCTGTGGAAAGGGACAGAAACGACCGTCGACGTGGGCACATTGAGGACGCACCAAGGTGAACTTCGGTCACCCTGCCGGGCTTTTGGTAGGGAGCTGGGCCTGTAGGTTTAATCGATTCCGAACTAAAGAAATGTTGACTTTGGACGCTTTGCGTGCATCAATAGATAGGGAAGAGAAGGAGAAACAACCGTGGTTGGAGATCTCGAAAAATTGAGCCGTGCCCTTTCTGATGATACGCCGGAAAAGCTGGCAGAGCGCGAGCTGCAGCAGAAGGCGGAGCAGATTCAAGAGGCTCTTCGTCGGGACGGGGTCTACGAGGACGCTAGCCTGGGAGTGCGCATTTCGGCACGGGTGGCGGCGGCCTGAATTAGAATCGCATGATCGCGCTCATGGCCTCGGCTCTGCTGGGGCTTTATGTTTTCGCCCCGTATATCATCTTCCAGCGTTTCTGCTCCCTTTTCATTCGCCTGAAGAAATCCCAGCGTTCCAAAACCGACGAGATCGTGCAAGGCATCTTTGCCGCTGGATTGCCTTTCTTGCTTACGGTCGTGCTGTTCTGGAGCGGCTGCATCGGTGGTTCCTTCGTTCCATTCCGGCTAGTTGATTCGCACCGTCAAAAGGTCAGTGATTATCACACCGTTTTCACTGCCGCCTTCAGTGACCACTACTTTACCGATCATCAGGCGGAAACGTGGGAGTCCCTTGATCGAGTTTGCAAAAGACAGGCGGATTTTCTGGCCTGGAACTACGGTCTCTTGTTTCTGGAAGCTCTCGTTTTTGTGTTGCTGGTCAGTTTCTACGGGGAGTGGAAGGGCAACAAGCTGTATGGTTGGTTTGCGTCCAGGGTCTTGTTGCCAGCCGTGTCGGAGTGGCACGTTCTCCTTACTACCTTCAACTTTCCGGCACGGGAGAATAGATCAGTAGAGGTGGACGTGTTGAGCAAGGACAACATTCTATATCGAGGCAACATTGTTGACCACTTCTTAGGGGTGAATGGCGAACTCTCAGGACTCCTCCTCAGTGGCGCCCAGAGGTTTCAATACGAGAAGCTCAAGGACGACCGAAAATCGAACGTCGATAAGAACAAAGAGCTGTATTGGAAACCAATCCCTGGAGGCGGCAACTTCTATCTTCCGGGCGAAAACATCGCTTCGTTGAACATTCGGTACCCACTACCGAAAGGCCAATACGAACGCATTCTCACAGAAATGGTCAAGAAGCTCTTCAAGAACGTGACAGATGTCAGCGTTGAAGCCATACCGCCTGATACATCGAAAGGTAACGACGCAGAACGATCCAAATGACTCTAGGGTCAGGAAGAGTTTATGAGGGCGTCAAACCCTGAGCGTTCGACCAAAACCGCATCATTGCAACAATGAAGTTGTTTTGCACCCGAGATTCGGGAAGAGCACCCGGGGATCCAAGCCCAGCTCAGCTTAAGCGACCAAATCCTCCACAAATCACTTCAAATCACTAGACTGGTTTTTCATGACTTACGTGTACTTGGGTTGCTGTCCGTGTCGCATTAAGTCCTTTAACCTACGCTTGCAATCGGCTTCGAATCCCACTCTCTGGACCACACGCGAAACCACTTCTATGCACATTAAATCAGTGCAAATCATGCCGTCCTGAAATGGCCAATGGCAGCGAGCCAATGGAGATTCATGAAAGGTGGATCTCCGCCCAAACTCTGCCAAACTGCAGACCCGATAGCGCCCAGCTATCAAAACGATCCGCAAAAATATTGGACACTGTGCTCGCCCGAGCCTAGCGTAAAACACGAACGCGAGGCCGAATCCTTGTGCAGTGAGAGCCAGAACATGACCAGATTCCGTTCCCCACCGGCTGACTCGGGGCGCCAGTCGAGCCAACCCCAGCGTGACTGGGCTTATGCGAAGCGCTCCCGCACGCGGCCTCCGCGGGGAGGAGGTCCCGCGAGACATTGCCGAGTTCCGAGCACAAAACAAGTACGACCCGCGGGACGCTAACCGGTCAGGATAAAGGTGCAAATCGACTTGCAGCGAGAATCGAGAATCCACACCGAAGACGACTCACCGTCAGATCAAGGAGATCAAGCCATCGAACAACCAAAGGGGGTTCCATGAAGCACGGCCTTTCTGTTGACCTTCCGCAGGAGAATTCAGCGCTTCCCGAGCGCGCTCCGTTAACCGTACCGGAAGCGGCAAAATATCTTGGTGTCAGCCGGCAAACTGTGTATCTTTGGGTTGAGCGAAAGCAGATCCCCCATCTCCGCGTAATGGGTCGTAACATCCGATTCTTGAAATCGGATCTCGAAACGTTTCGCGCTTCATTCAAACAGGAGATGGAGAATGCCTAGAGCACGCAAGTACGACGGAATTGTCTATCGGCGGACTGGCACTTCAATCTGGTGGATCCGATATCGTGACCGCAACGGAGTTCCCCGGAGAGAATCAAGTCTGACCGCAGACTGGCAGGAGGCAAACAAGAGGTTAAGAGAAAGACTTCAGTCCAGGGATGACAACCTCCTCGAAATCAGACGTAAGGGCGAGACCCTGACGTACGGGCAATGGGCGGATTTTTTTCTGGAGACCTATTCCAAACCACCCATGCGCGCAGCGAAAACACATGAAGCGAACGGGCGATGCATAATGCACATCAAAACTGCTCTCGGCATGACTAAGCTCGGGGATATCACCGCGGATTCGATCGAGTCTTATCTTCGTGACCGTCTTCGCCAGCGAGTTCGCGTCAAGGTCAAGATTGGTTATCGGCAATTGGGACCTATCAAGTCCACCACGGTGCATCAGGAGTTTAGAGTTCTCCGCCGCATGCTCAA
>Ga0206844_10134_pt1 | contig 25361 bp, 24 predicted proteins | sample Alteio_BWOrgCont_22_FD_152907 | JGI IMG/M metagenome (GOLD analysis project Ga0206844, IMG submission 152907) | Enriched cells from forest soil in Barre Woods Harvard Forest LTER site, Petersham, Massachusetts, United States -... | ecosystem: Environmental > Terrestrial > Soil > Temperate forest >...
CCCGCCACAGCTCCGCAATACCGCCCAGCCCGGCCAGTATATGAGCCACAGCAGGAAGGCCATATATAACAGGCGTGCAAGATTGTAGAAGACGATGATGGCACCGTGCCCAAAGAAATACTGATGGTAAACATCCGCTGCACGAAACCAGCCTATAAGAGCGCAATAAGCTGCACCCAGAAGGGTGGGCGCTCCGTAAGGCAGAATGCGGATTATTTTCATGCAGCAGTTGTATCCGCCTGCATGCTTCTTATGCAATATTTATGTGAATCTACGCGGAGTTGACAGCAGGACGGCAAATCACTACAAGCGAGCTTTCCTGTATCCTTGGTTATAACAGAATAAAATCACGTGGCCGCCGATTCCAGTTCCACATACGCCCCACTTCCGCCCAGCTTTCGGTATAGAAGCGCCTATATCCATGCGGTGCTGATACTGGGGTTTCTGCTGCTGACGCTATGGTTCAGATACGCTGCGCCATATGAGAATTATTTTTTCATTTCCACGTGGGAGCAGCGGACGCTGCACCTTCTCGCACGCACAGCGTTTACCCTCTATTTTCTGGGCATATTGTTCGGGGCCGGACAATGGCTGCTCAAGGGGATAGCCCGCAACCTCGGACATTTTTCCCTTACCGGGTGCGAGGAGGTCGCTATTTCCCTGCTAGCCGGATCAGCATTGCTGCATCTTGTCATGTTTATCATGGGCTTCGGACAGCTCTATACTTTCGGATTACTCGCATCCCTTGGAGCATTGGCGCTGACCGGTATCGGCAGGTTACCGAAACTGCTGCAGATGCCGCAATTTTCAAACGAAACCTGCTGCGGCGGACTGGCGCTGGCAGGACTGCTTGTCGTCGCCATCGTGATGGTGTTCCTCACCAAATGCCTGTATTTCACGGGTACGGGTGATTATTTCACCCATTATTTTCATTATTACCTGCGCGTGGTCCAGTCGAAGGGCATCTGGCCCAATGACGTCTGGTATCATTTCTACATCTCCAAAGGGGCCGGCGACATTTTCTTCGCCATGATTCTTTCGGATGTGCTGGCGCCCTTCACGGTGTCTTTCGTGATGTACTTCACCGGCATTGTCATTACCTATGCCTTTATCAGACGCATGACGGACAGTACGCCTGCAAGCCTGCTTGCCTGCGTAATGGTGGCAAGCATATTCCTGTTGCCCGCCGGTTATCTCAACTGGGCGGAGTTCAGCAAACAGCATACGATCACCGGTGCGCTTTTCTGGGGCATCGTCTGGGCGGGGTGGATGCTGGAACAATTGCCGGAAGAAGAGCGCAGCGCATGGCGCATCGTCACGGCAGCAACCGTAATCGGACTTATGATTTTCAGGGCGCAGATGGCGGCGTTATGCGTCGTATATTTCGCGGTGATGGCGATTATCGCAGCTTTCCGGCGCTCATCCTCAGTGTATTCGTATATTTTCCTGATACTGGTAGCCGGCTTAGGCGCCCTGGATATACTGGCGATTAATTATGCAATCACCGGGCTTGCCGACGTCACGCCCAACCGGCTGTTCTGGGGACTTGCCGATCAGGAAAAGTTCTCGCATTGGGTTAGCCCCTTCCTCTGGCTGCTGCTGGAGCTGGGCTCATCGCCTGACATCAGCACGCTTGGAGCCTCGCATCCCTCTGCCCTTCTTTCGATGGCGCTGATACTGCGGCTGGATCTGCTGTTGCCCTTTGCCATCCCTATATTTCTCTGCATTGTTCTTATAGGCGTGGCCATCGGGTACGGCAGAAAGCTTATTCTCTCGCCCGCCCTGCTTCATGGCCTACTCAGTCTGGTGGCGATTCTGCTTGCAGCAGGCGCGGTTTTTCTCTGCGTCAAACAATTTGATTCTACTTTCCGCCTGTATGTCTTCTGCATCTACCCGATAATGATGCTTGTGGCTATTCTGGCCGCGCTGGTACTTCAGGCGTATTCCGGCAAGCCTTACTGGCCGAAAATAATTGCAGGCGGGATGGTAATTATTGCCCTGATTGCTTTCCTGCCCCCGCTCCACCAGAACCGTAAGCATAAGAAGCGTTGGGAAGCTTTTGATCGTGGTGCCACCACAATTGCAGAGGTATTTTCGACTGAAGGATTCTTGTGGCAGCCTGGTATTGGGGCATGCGAACATGTCCCGCCCGGAGAAAACATCTGGTCCTCGCAAGTCACCAATGAAATATTCGAGAGTCCCTATTGCCGCTTTGAGACGTTTTTTTCCTATTCCATGGGGCCGGACTGGGGGCGCATTCTGTTCGAAAATGCAGATGTTGCAGAAGCCGCCCTGAAACAGCAGAAACTTGATTACTTCCTGATCGACGCCAGTCAGCCATTCTTTGATATTCTTCCCTATGCCCCGCTCTTTACGCCTAAGGAGATGAAGAAACACTTTGGCCTCGCCTGGTCACAAAACGGTGTATATCTGATTACCTGGCGGTCCGATAAAACCACACCCCTGTCGCGGAAATTCTTCGCTGACTATGACAAAAGCCTTAAATCTGCATTGAACTGGGCCGACTTCCCCGGACTTCACCATGCGCTTTATGGCTATTACTGGGACTGGAAACGCAACCCGCACTGGCCGATCGAAATAGATCCCAATGCACCACGCATCAAAGGCTGGCAGTAGCTATTACAGAACGGGCTTACCCTGTACGCCGAAAAGACGCCTCAGAAATCGCCTGCTCGGCACTTCAACACCCAGATATGAACCATAGGCGACTATCACGGTCAGTGACAACATGCAGGCCAAACGCAATAAATTATCGATCATTTTTAACTCCGGCAGACTGGTCAATGGGTTCTCATAATGAGATAGGACGATAATATGCAGCAGATAAATCGAATAGCTTATTTCCCCAATAAACAATGCCGGTTTCAAGGATAACAGGCGACTGATTGCAGTATTGGACATGCAGAGGGAATATACCAGCGCAACAACCAGCCCCGAAAAAATCATTGAAGACACTACGGAATAAATAAAAAGATTATTAAATATACTACTGATATTCTGATTCAGCATTGGACATAAACTAGCGGTTATCAGGGCCACCGCTCCATAGGATAGGAAACGGTGCAAAAGCGTATCCGTCGAAATTTCGTTATGTCGGCAAGTAATAATAATTTTTCCTATCACGCAGCCAGCTATAAATTCGGCCAGTCGCCAGTAAGGGGAGAAAAATGCTGCATCCGAAAGCCTTTCCAGGAAAATGGGCTTGTATGACTTTAGCATAAAATGTAGTGCGTAGCCCTTGAACAGCAGATCTATCCATAGCAACGCCAGCAACAGAAAATATCCTACCAGTATTCTTCGAAGCATCCTGATGGATCGAATGGGCGTCAGCAGCCATATAATTGCCGGAAAAGAGAGATAAAAGAATATTTCCGTCGAAACTGACCATGAGTGCGGATAAAACTGGTGAATATTCATTTTGCCATTTAGCCAGATATTATACCAGCTTTGTGTCAATGTCAGATACTGTGGCAAAAGGGACCACAATACGGGGTTATCCCAAGGTGTTGCCGCTAAATAAAAAATTAATGCCAGATAATATAACGGCAGTAATCGTGCCAGCCGCGCTCCCCAGAATAGCAAAATATTGCGTATTTTGTGCCCCGGGACGGCAATTCTGTCGCTATAATTGAGCGTCAGCACGCACCCGCTTAAGACAAAAAATATGGACATGGCATAAAATGCCAGCCGTTCGCCCAGAAAATTCAGTCCACCGTAATCGCTGGCAGGAAAAGACACCTGCACGGCATGGCCAAATAGCACCGACAATGCAGCAACGCACCGCAGACCAGTCAGTACTGGTAGATTAATAGGGCTGCGAAGCACCGTCACTTGAATATAATCATTGGTTGTAAAGACATTTATTATCAGACTATTTTCCCGCTCGGTCAACAAAGGGTTGCCATCTGTTCTTATTTGCCTTGTCCCCGGAGGCAGCACTTGACGCTTCCTGCGCAAAGCATTACAAGCATGTTCACCGCCGGAGCGTGTGTGAGGGCGGGTAAGAATAGCAAGAGTGAACCCCAAGTGCTCGTCACTGATTTCCGCCTCAAATATGCGCTTTATAAAATCGTGCTTGCGGGTTACCAGCTGCTCGATACCGGCCGGCTGCACCCGGTGCGCGAGCGTGCCATCCGGGCGCTCAAATCCAGCGTCGACTACCTCGAGGAGCACATGCCCGACGCGCTGGGTTTCGATACGCAGAAAGAGCTGATAACGCATTGCCTCCGCGAGACGAAAATTCCGGGCCATTACATGGAGTTCGGCGTATTTACCGGCGGCACGATGCGGTATATGGCCGGGCGTCTGCCCAACATCCGCTTTCATGGCTTTGACAGTTTTGAAGGCCTGCCCGAGGCCTGGGGCGGATTCAACCTGGGCAAAAATGCATTCGACGTGGGCGGGCGTCTCCCAAAAGTGCCGCAGAACGTTACCCTCTATAAAGGCTGGTTCAGCAACACCCTCCCCCTCTGGTGCGATACGCATCCCGGCCCGGTGGCTTTCATGCATATCGACTGCGATCTTTATTCTTCCACCGTGGATATCCTTAAAACTCTGTCCAATCGCTTTCAGCCAGGATCGGTCGTGCTGTTCGACGAATATTTCAATTATCCCGGCTGGGAACGCCATGAATTCAAGGCGTGGCAGGAATTTGTCCGTGAGTATGGCATCGCTTACGAATATATCGGCTATGCGCGGCAACAGGTGGCAGTGCGGATAACGGCGCTCAAATGAAGCTCTGGGATGCCGATATTGACATGACCGCTGCGGCATCAAAGCTGCACAGCGCTGCGCTGCTTGTTGATCCTTCCGGCGGTGCACCACTGGATGTCACTATTTTCGTCTCCTGCTATAACGAGTCTTCCTATATCAGCGGCACGCTCGACACTATCTGCGAGGCGATGGACGCCGTGGGCTTAAGCTTTGAAGTCATCGTCATCGACGACGGCTCCCGCGATAATTCTCGCGAACTGGTGCGCGCGTACATCACGGCTCATCCGGAGCGGGGCATCATCCTGCGCGCCAACAAACATAATAAGGGACTCGCCCAGAATTACGTCGACGGCGCGTTTTTAGGGGCAGGCAAATACTACCGGCTGATTTGCGGGGACAATGCCGAGCCGAAGGAAACGATCGTAAGCGTGTTCAAATCTGTAGGACAGGCTGACATCATTGTACCCTACTATACCAGCAGCGAAGGCAAAAGCATGAAGCGCCAGCTGATTTCACGCACCTTTACCGGTATCATCAACCTCATCACAGGTTACCGGCTACATTACTATAACGGCCTTGCAGTGCATCTGCGCCATAACGTGATGCGCTGGCATTCGCACTCGCGCGGCTTTGGTTTTCAGGCGGATATCCTCTGTCGCTTGCTTGACTTGGGCTATACCTACAAGGAAGTGCCGGTGATCACGGTAGAGCAGCGCGAAGGAGATAAATCCAACGCGCTCACGCTTAAAAACCTGCTGTCTGTGGGGCATACGATCATGGAAATAGCCATCCGCCGCGTATCCAACCGGGTGTATCGCAGGAAATAATTTGTAGTAAACCTCAGTGTGCCTGCAACCATTGCTGTGCTTCTTTATCCCCGACCCCTGCGGCTTTCTTCATATATTCACGGGCTTTCTCCAAATCACGCGGTACCCCCAGCCCCTGATCATAGAAATGGCCGATGTGAAACCAAGCATGTGAATACCCCTGACCGGCAGCCTGCAAATACCAGCGCATGGCCTCTGTGTAATCCTGAGCCACACCCAGCCCATTCTCATAAAGATACCCTATGTTATTCTTGGCAGTACTATAATTCTGGGCGGCTGATTTTTTGTACCATTGCATTGCCAATACATAATCTTTGGGGTCAAAATTGACGTTAATCCATCCTAATTGATTTTCTGCGGTAGCATTTCCTTGAACGGCGGCTTTCTGATACCACCGCTTTGCTTCAGTAATATCTTTCGGAACACCAAGGCCAAAAAGATACATCCAGCCAACCATGCTCTCTCCTATTGCGTTTCCTTTATCCGCCGTTTTACGATACCATGTCATGGCTGCAGTGTAATCCATAGCACCCGGATCGTGGAGATAGATTTCTCCTACGAGATTCTGGGCATTAATGTCACCTTTTTCAGCCGCTACCTGATACCATTTTATGGCCTCATGAGAATCTTGCGGCACCCCCAACCCATGTCGATAAAGGAAGCCTATATTTTTGTCTGCCTCTGTAATGCCATGTCTGGCGGCCTTGAGATACCATTTCATGGCGTCTTCATAGGCATATTTTTTGGACACCCCTACACCTCGCAGATAAAGATTTCCAAGATTATCTTCAGCTGCGCCATACCCCTGATCCGCCGCCTTGCGATACCATTTCATTGCTTCAATCAAATTCTGCGATACACCCAACCCCTTGAAGTACATCTGCCCAATATGATTTTGCGCCGGAGCGAAACCCTGTTCAGCAGCCTCTTGCATTCGTTTCATAGCTTCTGCAAAATCCTGCCTTGCTTCCGCTTGCAATCCAAGATTATAGCTCTGTTCCGCTTGTGGGTTTTTTGCAATCACAGGGGGTGACGGCATCTGTGCAGATTGAGTAGCGCCAGCTATCTCCTGAGCTAATGAAGGCTGTACGCTGAGCAAAAAGGATACTGCGATTATAGTCAGTCGGAACGCTTGAATATTCTTTATCATATTATAGCTCACTTATTAAACTTTTGCCGCCTTCTCGCGTCTGCGCGTTGAAGACGAGGGAATACGCATCAGATCGCGGTATTTGGCGACGGTGCGCCGCGCAACATCGATGCCCCGGTTTTTGAGCTGTTCGGCGATGGTGTCGTCGGAAAGTATGGCATTGGGCTTTTCCTGATCCACGAGCTCCTTGATCAGGAACTGCACGGTCTTGTTGGAATACCCCTCCCCGCCGTCGGCATTCTGGATCGATGCGTTGAAGAAATATTTGAGCTCATAGGTGCCGCGCGGGGTTGCCATGTATTTTGCGGTCGTCACCCGGCTTACCGTGCTTTCGTGCAACTCAACGGCAGCCGCCACTTCACGCAATGTCAGCGGGCGAAGATACCGGATGCCCTGACGGAAGAAAGCATCCTGCTGCGCAACAATTTCAGTGGATACCTTGATGATGGTCTGCGCGCGCTGATCGAGCGCTTTGATCAGCCAGTTGGCCGAAGCCATCTGATCCGAGAGATATTTCTTTTCCTGCTTGTCACGGGTCTTGGAAGAAATCTGCGCAAGGTAGCGGCGGTTTATCAGCACGCGCGGCAGCACATTGCTGTTGAGTTCGACCTGCCAGCCGCCGCCTTTGGTGCGTTTCAGGAAAACATCCGGCTCGATGGCCTGCACCGCTTCATGCTGAAAGCCGCTGCCCGGGCGGGGGTTGAGCGAACGTATTTCCGCACACATTTCGCGGATATCTTCGGCATCGACATCGCAAATTTTACGCAACGCTTCCAGATCGCCCTTGGCCATCAAATCCAAATGCCCGAGCAGCTTTTCCATCGCAGGGTCCAGCCGGTTGCGGTCGCGCAACTGAATCGCAAGGCACTCGGAGAGGCTGCGCGCGCAAACGCCGGGCGGGTCAAACGTATGCAGCAGGGCAAAGGTCGCGTCGATCATTTCCGCGTCGCAGTCGAGCAGCTTGGCGATGGCACCCGTATCTTCCTTGATGTAGCCCGACTCATCCACGAGATCGATCAGGTGCTGACCGATAATGCGTTTGATGGGATCGGTCACCTCGACATTCAGCTGATCAAGCAGTGCATCCCGCAGCGTGACTTCACTTGTCGCATAAGATTCAAAGCCCGAACCCTCCTCATCACTTGGTTCGGAATGCGTGCGGATGCGCGGCTCGAAAGCCCCTTCATCGGATTCCGTTTCCTGCCACTCCTGCGTATCATTGTCCGCTTTATCTGCTGCTTGCGGCTCGCCGCTATCATCCTGCACTTCGCCACCAGCCTCGGTTTCCGCAGGCGCCGCATCTTCATCCTGCCGTTCGGACTCCTGATCTTCGGCAGTTAAAAGCGGGTTTTTCTCCAACTCCTCAGCAACGAATTCCGCGAGCTCAATCGAGGAAAGCTGCAGGAGCTTGATCGACTGCTGCAGCTGCTGGGTCATCACCAGCGACTGGCCTTGTCTCATTTCTAGCCTGGGGACAACGGCAGACATTTAAACCATCCGGTAAGTTTATTTCGCGCTGTTGGCACGGAACTTGTATGACAGTTTACTTCGCGAGCGATCCCGCGGTCAAGCCAGCTAATATTACAGGCTGAATTTCTCGCCTAAATAGACGCTGCGAACCTGGATATCATCGACAATCTCACGTGGCGTGCCTTCGCGCAGCACCATGCCTTCATGCATGACATAGACGCGATCAACAATTTCCAGCAGTTCCCGCGCGTTGTGATCGGTGATGAGCACGCCGATGCCGCGATCTTTTAAATGCGAAACCAGCGTGCGGATTTCGCCCACCGCGATGGGATCGATACCGGCCAGCGGTTCGTCAAGCAGGATGAAGGAGGGGTTGGATGCAAGCGCGCGCGCGATTTCCACGCGGCGGCGTTCACCGCCGGAGAGCGCCATCGCAGGCGCGTGGCGCAGATGCGTGATGGAAAACTCGCCGAGCAATTCATCTAAAATCACCTGGCATTCCTCATGCACGGAGTTATTGACCTCAAGCACTGCCAGAATGTTCTGCTCGACGGAAAGGCCACGGAAAATGGAGGCTTCCTGCGGCAGATAACCCACGCCAAGCCGTGCGCGGCGGTACATCGGCAGGGCAGTGATGTTGTTGCCGTCGAGGAAAATCTCGCCGTAATCGGGGGCGATAAGCCCGGTTATCATGTAAAAGCAGGTGGTCTTACCTGCGCCGTTGGGTCCCAGCAGTCCCACCGCCTCGCCGCGAAAAACCTCAAGGCTCACATCGCGCACCACAGGCCGCTTTGCATAGCTCTTGCCAATATTCTCCACCCTTAAGCCCGAATCTTTTTCTACCAGCCTAGGCTTTAAGGTGTGTTCTTTTATAGTGCCCGTTTTCTTCTTCATTTGGCCGGACTATACACGATTTTTGACCATTTGGAAAGGCAGGATAAAAGCCATTCCGCCGGATACGGCCACGACAACCTTAAGTAGTGGCTTTAACAACTCGTTCCTCATTTTCTGGTAATTCATATTAATTCGTTCCTCTATTTTTGCACGATTTCGGCGGTTTATGCCCACTTGGGGTTGTATTTCCTCCGAATCAAATTCTTGTCATCCCCGCGCAGGCGGGGATCCAGCAAGAGCGCCGTCCGGCGCGATATAGTCTTTTGCGCTGGATGCCAGCCTTCGCTGGCATGACAACAGTGCACTCTCTAACTCTCAACCTTTACCTACCGCCGCTCTGGCGCGTATTATAGTAGAGGTTTTACAGGAAGGAAAGAGGTGGCGGATGGGAATAAATGCATCTTATTATTTCTCAATAAGCCCCGAACGCCAGATGTTTGCCGCCATCTTTGTCAAAATAGGCCAGAAACGGTTCCTCGTTCTCATCGTTAAGACCAAGCCCCAGGACGATTCTGTCCCTGTGCTCATTATCTTTCATTATTAGTACCGGAGACTGGTTCTTTCCGGCCGCAACGCGAAGCAGCATTTTAAGACGGCCTTCGTTATCGTAAAAAGTTACGGCCGGCAGTCCCTTTTCATCGCTTGTCACAGAACCATCATAGGTTCCAAGCTGCAGGCGTGGCTTCCCATCTTCTCCGTATAAATTCTCTCCGGCCTCCCCGTTGATTACGCCTACTTCCAGGCGCGTCCTGCCGTTAATGTCGCGGTACTGGACAATATTTGGATTGCCGCTGTCTTCTGCCACCGACGAGGATATCACTGCGCTAAAGAGATGCTGTGAAGCCATCCCTCCTGCAAAAGCAAAAAAGCCCATCCAGAAAAGATTTAGGGGCTGGCATAGATGTTTAGAACATTTATGCTGACAGGATGAGATTAAAGCATTCAAGATTAACGCACTTTCAGACCGGGAAGCTGCTTGAACACTTTTGCGGGAGCGTTACAGCGCGAACGGCTGCCGATCTGACTGAAGTAAATCGTAACACCGCTCGCCAGTTTTATCATAAGCTACGAGAGATTATTGCCTGGCAGATAGAAGCGCAGTGGTCATTCTCTGGCGAGATAGAAGTGGATGAATCTTATTTTGGCGGAACACGTAAAGGCAAACGCGGCAGAGGAGCCAGTGGCAAGGTAGCGGTGTTTGGGATATTACAGCGTGGCGGCAAGGTTTATACGAAGGTGATTGACGATGCGAAGACGGACACATTATTGCCCATCATCAGGCAGAGGGTCATTCCTGACAGCATTGTCTACACCGATTACTGGCGCAGTTATAACGCGCTGGATGTCTCAGAGTTCAAGCATTATCGTATCAATCATAGCAAGCTGTTTGCCCATAAGCACAACCACATCAACGGCATCGAAAACTTCTGGAATCAGGCAAAGCGCCATCTACGAAAGTACAACGGGATTCCCAAACAACACTTCCATCTCTTCTTGAAAGAATGCGAATGGAGGTTCAATTACGGCTCACCAAAACAACTATTGGAAATACTCAAGGCTTGGATTAAAATACACAATGCGCTCTAAACATCTATGCCAGCCCCAAGATTTATAATGCGTTGCCTGGTCATAATACCTGCTCCTTAGGCTGTGGTTTAAGGGTGCCAGTCTATATCTCCGAACAGCGAATGCTTGTTTCCGGCTTTATCAAAATAAATAAGAAATGGCTCTTCATCTGCACTACTCAGACCCACCCCCACAAGGAGCCGGTTAGTGCCTGCGCTGTCTTTCAGAATAAGCAAAGAAGACTGATTGGGGCCATCGAGCCGGAAAAGCTCATTCAACAGGCCCTTGCGATTATAAAGCGTCAGAGACGGCAAGCCTTCTTCGTTGCTGCGAAAATCATTAGTATAAGTGCCGAACTGTAACCGAAGCGGCCTGCCTAAATCTTCTCCAAAGAAATTCTGGCCGGGCTGGCCATTATACATTCCTAAATCCAGACGTTCCTTATTATACGAATCATAAAAATAATTATGCTGCCCTTTGTTATTTTCCTCATAATCGGTGTTTTGATAGTCCTTAAGCTTCACCTCTTCCTGTTTAATCTGTAAAGCTGTATTCACCCCGTTCACCCCAAAAATCTTCTGGCTGAGAAGGCTTCCCGCTATTCCGGCAAGACACACGATCACTAGGTTGACCAAAAGCTGCTTATTCATGACATTTACAGCAACTCAACAGGCAAAGAAAAGAATAGCAATCATCAGAAGCCACAGTGTTCCGATGATACAATAGAAAGCTACTGAGCTTTTCCATTCTGTACCTGAGCAGGCGAGTACACAGCGCCGGGTGTGGTGGGGGGTGTGACAGGCACGGCAGATGCAGCAGGCCAGGTAGTCGTGATGGGCGCATTCGCAGGCGTGGGGGTTGTGATCGTGGCGGACGTTACCGGCGTGACGGGTGCTGCGGTCTTTGTGGTTCCCTTGCCCTGCGGCTTATCAGCGGGCACGAACACGCCGCGCACACGGCCTTTATTGCCTTCGCCGACTTCGGTTCCGTTATCGGTGAGCACCGAACGGCCGGTTTCAAGGTTATATACAAGCTCTGTGCCTTTGAGGATATTCTTATCGCGGGTGAGGACGACATTCTTGCCGTACAGATGCAGCAGCTTGTCGGCGACGACATAGTCACCCTTGTCGCCCTTGGCAGATTCCTCCGGTGTTGCGGCAAAGACATTACCCTCGACCTCAATCAGCGTGATGGACCCTGCCACGCCCGAATCAGTGGCGGGCGCGCTGGCCGGCTTTACGGGCGCGGGCGTGGGCGTGCCGCCCTTTTCCTTGTAATGGATGATCATGACATCAGATTTCAGGCGTATCTTGCCCTGCACCGCGATGACGTTGCCCCGGAAGATGGCCTTGTTCTCATGCTGGAGCACCTCGAGGTTATCTGCGGAAATCTCTATCGGCAGCTTGGTGTCGTATTTCTCCGACATCTGCGCCTTCAGCGGATCAGGGGTAGCTGGCGCAGCGGCTGTGGCTGGCGTCGCCGCACCCGCACCGGATGCCAGCGCGATCATCATAAACCCGAGTATGTAAAATGTTTTCACTGTTCTTCCTTTGTCTCTTTTTTCTTATCATCATTCTGCGACGGGTATATTGTCACGAATACCGGCCCGTTAAACAGTACCCGCTCGCCCGCACTGTCCACCTGCGCGCCGCCTTTGGCGATCAGCGTGCCCGGTATCCCCTGCCCCCTTACCTCGTCATGCGTGAACGCGGTCTTGTCCCCGACATTGGCGTGCATATGCTCCATGCGGAACTCATACCCTGCATCGGTAAACATTTCAACAGAGCCCGTAAGATCGAGATCTTTCTCCTTCACTTTAAAAATGCCGCTGTTTGCCAGCACGGAAAGCCATGCGCCGCTTTTAAGGGAAATATCGCCGATGGGATGATCGAGCGTGACTGTGTTTTCGTCTTCCTGCGTTGCCGTCTTCGCCGTCACATTGAACGGCTGGTAGCTTTTATCGAGCCCGTGGAACTGCGGGTTGGCCATTTCCGTAGGGCCGCCCGGGGTTTTTTTGGAAATGCTGGTGAACGCAATCCGCACTTTCGACTCTTTGTGTATCAGCGGATAAAACAGGATCGCGCAGGTGAGAACCACCGCAAACAGGGCAAGCATCAGCTTGGTGGAGCGGACAAACCGGGTGTAGCGCGCAACGGAGCCAAAAATCATAAGATGAGGTTACAGGTTACAGGTTATAGTGAAAAGAGCTAAAACCTGTAACCTGTAACCTGCTCTCACATCACGCCCGCGCGCAGGCAGTCATGGACATGCAGTATGCCCACCGGCCTGCCGTCTTCCTCGACAAACAGGCTGGTGATGGAACGTGCGTTGATGATGCCGAGCGCCTCGGCGGCAAGGGCACTCGGGCCAATTGTCACCGGCGCTTTCGTCATCACGGCTGAGGCTTTCTGGTTGAGAAGATCCGGGCTCATATGGCGGCGCAGATCGCCGTCGGTAATCACGCCGATGAGCATGCCCTTGTCGTCCGTCACGCCGGCGCAGCCGAAGGACTTATTCGTCATGACCAGCAGCACTTTCGACATAATATCGTCGTGTTTCACGAGCGGCGTGTCGATCTCGGCATGCATCAGATCGCGCACGCGGATGAATGCCTTGCCGAGTCTTCCGCCCGGATGCAGTGCCGTATAATCCTCAGGAGTGAACCCGCGGCGCTCGAGTGTGGCAATAGCCAGCGCGTCGCCCAGCGCCAGCATCATCGTGGTCGAGGTCGTGGGCGCATTCGTGGGGGATGCTTCCGGTATGTCGGGCAGCACGAGCGCCACGTCAGCCGCGGATACCAGCATCGATCCCGCGCGGCGCACCATCGCCATCAGCGGGATGGAAAAGCGCTTGGCATGCGCAATGATGTCGCGCAGCTCCGATGTCTCGCCGGAATTAGACAGCAGCAGCAGGCCGTCATCTTTGGTAACCATGCCCAAATCGCCGTGACTTGCTTCGGCCGGGTGGACAAAATAGGCGGGTGTGCCGGTGGATGCGAACGTGGCGGCGATCTTGCGAGCGATATGGCCGCTTTTACCCATACCGCTTACGATGAGGCGTCCTTTAATATGCAAAATACGCTCGACCACGGCGTCAAATGGCGCGCCTGTAGTCTCCATGACAGCCCTTAACCCTTCGATTTCGCGCAATAATACCCGCTTTCCGCTCTCGCTGGCGGAATGCGCGGCTGCTTTGGGATTCTTTGCAGGGTTTACCATAGCGGCCAGATCTAGCGCAAACCTTACGAAAAGTCAGGGGATTTTTGCGGCTTACAGCATTTTTTTCTCGCAGCAGAAAAACGTTTTTTTAACCTAATCTTAATAATACATTCACCTGAGCCGGGGTATTATACTCAAATCTTGTAAACAGGAAAGCAATGACCGGATCCCCCCAGCAACATTCCTACAAGCCCGAGACGGAAGCCTTTCTAAGGCTTGGAGCGAAGCATACTGATAACGCTGCAGCGTATATGGAAAAAGCATACGCGCTTGATCATACTGTATTCGCAGAGCAGGCCGGACATTTACAGTCAGGGGACTCAAGTGATTCACACTATGTGCACTATTTTGAAAACCAATTCGGGAAACTGCACCCTGCCACCCTCGCCGCTGCAATGATCGAAAAGCGTGGATTCGATGGAGAAGACAGGGATGGCATGCTTGAAATTCTTGAAAAAAGCTACCCGGAGGATCCTGTCACCGGACTTCGTGCCAAGCAGTGCATGCCCACCATTGTTGGCCTTGCGCATCTGCACGCGCTGACTCCCGGAGTTCCAAAAGTACCTGTCTGTCTGGTGGAAGGCGATCTGACTAATCTTGGCGGACGCGATGGCGGATGCAATAAAGCATTGGGTGAAAAAAATGCAGACAAGCTGATTCATGAAATATGCAGGAAATTTCAAGAATGCTTCGACCGCACAGGAGCTGAACTGCAGGGCGTCCGGATGGGGGGCGATGAGGTAAGGTTCGTGATTTACGGCTTGCCTCTTAATCAGGTGCAGCAAATTCTCGATAAGAAAGTGCACCCGGCCATCAATCTGCTCGCGGCGCAATATGGCGTGCATGATCTCCCGCATCACAAGAAAGCCAAGGGTAATTTTCCGGGATTCGGTGCGGCCTTCGCTGCGGTGGATCTCGCGCAGGAACCCAACCCCGATGCGATCCTGACAAAACTCGACAATGCGATCAAGGAACGCAAGACAATCGACGGCATGCTGCGCTTCGGCATGATCAATAATGCGCGTGCCCAGGAGTATATCTTAAACATATATGGGCCTTACTTAAGGGAAACATATTTTAAAGACGACAGTGACTTGATTACTGCTCCTGAAAGAATAAGGGTGGCAATAGAAAGCAGGGCAAAAGAACTGAGCAATGATATCAACGTTACGCAAAGTCGCTGGAATGAATTATTCCAGAAAGGGGCAGCCTATTATAAATATCATGATCGGCCGCATGACGACCCCAGAGAATTCTTTGAAATGATAAAATCGCTCGGTCCGGAGACTGCGCTTGAGAACCTGACACTGAAACCCGAAACTCCCGCTACACAGAAATTTCCTTTCCACGGACAAAGAGGCGCGCCCGAGCTTCACGAGGACAGTGCCATACTGCGCAAAAGAAAAATGCTGATGGCATTCGGATTTGGTAATCTGGCTTGCGACATAGGGCTTTTTAGCTGGGATCGGTACAGACGCAGATACGAATTAACGCCCAAGGCAGAGGAGATGCCCCCCGAACGCAAGGCCGTGCTCCATACCGCTCTTGATTTGATGGATTTGTTTGATGCGAAGGATACCGTGTCGCGTGGCAAGACCGATGCGTACCTGCAGGAAGACATCAAGGATTTTGGCGAGGCACATGCGCTTGAAGGCCTGGGCGTAAATATCTGGCAGTTTGAATTGAAGAATCTTGGCGGTCTTAACGCAGTCAGCCCCGACCTTGCAAACGCCGTGCTGCGTGAAATCTACGCATGCATTGAACAGACACTGTTAGCGGAAAATGACAAAACTCATGAACTGACTGCACATATTCATTTGCAAGACGGCATGCCCACCCCGAATTTTGACTCCTACCTCACGGGCCATGCGTATGTTCAGAAAGGCGGAAAATTCATAGTACTCCTTCCCCCGCGTACCGATGAGAGCGCTATGGTCCGGATCCGGAAAAAAATAATGGAAGAAATCAAGGAGCGCATAATTGAGAAACCCGTTGTAGAATTTGCGGAAAAGACTTTCGCCCGGCGCGGCGGACCAAGTAAAATCGAAGCGCTGAAGGGGCCACTGAAAACACTTGCGGGCAGCGATGGGATAACGATAGGACAGATACCAAGCCCCAAAGGTAATGGGGGAATTGACGTAGAATTTCGATCTAAAGCCATAGAAACGGAAACAGATATTGCCCAGACGCTACGAAATCTATCTAATGAACCTGTAATCCAGCGCGCACGCGAGCGCTCTCATATTTTTTCAGGCGTTAACTGACGCTGATAAGTAGCGCGGGCCACGCATCTTGAAAAATCAAAGATATTAACCATTTTATCCCCCTGTCTTGCCTTTTGATAACATATGGCCTAGTATCCGCGCCCTTATGAAGAAATTAACCAATATAAAGATGCGTCGCCACCTGCCTTACGCCCTGCCCCTGATTGCTGCCGTGCTTGTGCCGGGGGAACTTGCCATACCCGCACCCGTGCCTGCGTATGTGCCGCCTCCTGTACAACGGGCCAGTGCGCCAATAGTCACGCCCGTAAGCGTAGCGGCACCTGAGCCGGTAGTTCATTTCAGCAGCGGCCACGACAGAAGCGTGCTGTCAGAGAGAACGCAGTGGGTTTCGGGCCTGACATGTTTTCGCAAAGGCGACATGAAAACTTCCGCCACGCATTTTAAGCAATTATGGGATGCCGAGCATGAAGAATTATCGTCCGATGATCGCGCCGCGCTTGCTTACTGGGCATACCGGGCCAATTCCCTCGCGGGGGACGCGCCCAATGCCGTGCAGTTTTTAAAAGCCGCCAGTGCCGAGGAGCCCGGTTTTTACAGTATCCTTGCCCGGCGGATCGCAGGCCTTAACATGCCGAAGGTGAGCATGGATGAAGAAAGCTATCCGTTGCCTAACTGGACGCCCACGGTGGGCTATCGTCTTGAGCCCGCGTTGCTGTTTGCCATCATACGCCAGGAATCGGGGTTCAATCCCCGCGCCCATAACCCAAGCGGCGCAGCCGGAGTGATGCAGCTGATGCCCGCGACCGCGCATGCGATGGCGGTAGACGCCCGCCTCAAAGTCAACCGTTCGCCCGGTGTGAATATGTCGCTGGGACAGCATTACCTTGAACGCCTCATGGAAGAAGAAGCCATCGGCGATAATCTTATTTACCTGCTTGCCGCTTACAATGCGGGTCCGGGATCGGTGGCCAAGTGGCAGAAGAATCTGCAATATAATAATGATCCGCTGCTGTTCGTCGAATCCATTCCCTTCTGCCAGACGCGCAACTATGTCATCTATGTGACCGGCAATTACTGGGTATATAAAGCCATGCTGTCCCAGGAAGAGAATCCCTCGGTCACGGCACTGGCGCAAGGACAATGGCCGCGCTATATTGCTTCACAGAACCAGGTGGCCATGATGATTAACCGTGTGAATACCCATGAGGTGGAGTGATGGGACTGCCCGACTTTTCCCGCGAGACGCATTACAGCGGCATCGTCGCAGGAGTTGACGAGGCGGGCCGAGGCCCCTGGGCGGGACCGGTGGTGGCAGCAGTCGTGATCCTCGACCGCGGGCGGACCCCGGCAGGCATCAATGATTCCAAGCAGCTGAGCAAATCAAAACGCGAGGCGTTGTTTGATTCCATCGCAATGGTGGCAACAGTCGCCACGGGCATATGCACCGTGGAAGAAGTTGACCGCTATAATATACTGGGTGCGACCAAACTCGCTATGCTCCGCGCCTATGAGGCGTTGCCCGTAAAACCCGATATTGCGCTCATCGACGGCAATCAGTTGCCGCAACTTCCTTGCGCTATGGATGCGATTGTAGACGGTGACGCGCTGTGCGTTTCCATCGCTGCCGCATCGGTCATCGCCAAAGTCACACGCGACCGGCTAATGGCCGTGCTTGCGCAGGAATTCCCGCAATATGGCTGGGAGCGCAATGCAGGTTACGGCACGCGCGAACATCAGGAAGCGCTCATGCGCTTTGGCGTCACTCCTCATCACCGGCGCAGCTTCGCGCCCATCCGCAGGTTGCTCGGGGCGAAGGCGGCTTAAGATGGATGATAGATGATCAGATGATAGATGATCGAATTAAGGCGCAATATATGGCAAATGACAAAAAAACAGGATCTTCTGATCATCTATCATCTGATCATCCATCATCTCCCTTCCGCCGCTACTCCCTTTTCCCTAAAGCCCTTGCAAAGACGCTCGCGGATGTCACCAAGCCCGTATTTAAGAAGCATGGTTTTGCCGAACACCGCATCCTGACGGAATGGCCTTTGATTGCTGGTGAGGAACTGGCCGCATGGAGCCAGCCGCAAAAGCTGGTCATGCACCGGGGCAAGCACGAAGGCGGCACGCTGCATGTGCTGGTGGCCTCCGCCCGGGCGCTGGAACTGCAGCATCTTCAGCCCATGATACTCGACAGAATTGCCGCTTATTTCGGGCATCAGGCGGTCACGCGTATTGTTTTCACACAGACCCACACCGTATTCCATAAACCGGTAAAACCCGCAATGGCGAAAAAGCCCGCCCCCGATAAGGCCTTCATCGCCCCGGTGGAAGCATGCGAGGACGAAGCGCTGCGCAATGCTCTAAAATCGCTGGGCGAAACGCTTCTCTCGAGTTGAAAACTAACTTCCCGCATTGTAGACTGCGCCGCGTTTGCCCCTTTACTTTATAAGAAGGTTCCCCATGATCCGCTCACTGATTGCCGCCGCCGGCGCTGTTTTATTCTGTGCAACCGTCGCATTTGCCGCAGATGCTCCTGCTCCCACGCCCTCCCCTGCACCGGCAATGCCTGCGATTGTTCCCCTGCCTGCCCCTGCGGCCAAGCCTTTTAAGTATGTTCCCAAAGAGTCCGACATCGTAAGCGGCAAAGAGACCGCGCCGGTCACTGTCGTCGAGTATGCCTCGCTTACCTGTCCGCATTGCGCGCATTTCTTCAAGAACATCGAGCCGGAACTGACAGCAAAATATGTCGATACGGGCAAAGTGAAATTTGTCTACCGCAATTTCCTTCGCAATTCGGCGGACGTGATCGCCGCTAAGCTCGTCGAGTGTGTGGAGGTGGATCGCCGTCCGGTCTTCGTTAAGGTGCTGTTTGATACGCAAATGAAATGGATTGCCGACAGCAATATTCAGAGCGCGCTTGAAAATATCGCGGCCTTAGGGGGAGTCGATCGCGCAAAGTATGAAGCCTGCATGAGCGATAAAACCCTGGAAAAAGCCGTGATCGAGGTCGGTCAGCAGGCATCGGACGATTACCACGTAAGCTCAACCCCGACATTCTTTATCAATAATACGCTGTACCAGGGAAATTTTGAAGCCGCTGCCATCGGCAAAGCGATTGACAGGGCACTGGAAAATAAAAACAAAAAATAAACCTGACGCGCTTGACAGGCCGCAGATAACTGCTAAGTCAAGGCTGCTATGAGACCACAGGATCAGATATATTCGGTTAAGCAGCTGGGTAACGATATCGACGCCTTCAAGCAGAAGTCTGCTTCCGGCGCACCCCGGACGCGTTCCGGCGCGGAACACATAAGCCGCGTAGGGGTGGAGTTTACTGCCTGCGTGCTGATCGCCACAGGCATTGGTATTCTGGCCGACTGGTGGTACGGCATGACGCCGCTGTTCTGCATTATCGGTCTTCTGGCGGGTATATTCTCAGGCATGACCGCCATCTCCCGCGTTTCAAAGATGATGGCGGCAGAAAACGACAAGAGTAACAATGAAAATTAAATGTGTGAGCATTGACGTAAAAAACAGTGACTGAAGCAGCCCATCCCCCTCATAGCCCGCTGGCGCAATTCGAAGTGAAGAAGCTTTTCACGCTTCCCGAACTGTTCGGCTACGACATCAGCTTTACCAATGCGTCGCTGTTCATGCTGCTCGCGGTGGTGGGGGTAACGCTGTTCTTTGGCCTTGGCATGCGGCGCGCAGCGCTGGTGCCCGGACGGTTCCAGTGTATGGTCGAGATGACGTACAACTTCATCGCCGACATGCTGACGGAGACGGCAGGACCCGAAGCGATGAAATATTTTCCCATCATATTCTCGCTGTTTATCTTCATCCTCTTCTGCAACCTCTTCGGGATGATCCCCTATTCCTTCACCGTCACCAGCCATATCATCGTAACGTTTGCTTTCGCCGCGTTCGCCTTTATCGGCGTCACCTGCATCGGGTTTTACAAGCACGGGCTGCATTTCCTGCATTTCTTCGTGCCCAGCGGCCTGCCCGGCGGCATCGGCGGGATTCTGCTGGGGGCATTCATGGTCGTGGTTGAATTCTTTTCCTATCTGGCGCGCCCGTTCAGCCTTTCGATTCGTCTTGCCGCCAACATGATGGCAGGGCATACCTTGCTCAAAATCATGGCGGGTTTCGTGGGCGTCGGCCTGGTTGGCATTTTTCCTTTTGCTTTTCTGTTGATATTCACCGGCTTTGAGATATTTGTTGCCTGCCTGCAAGCCTACATTTTTGCATTGCTGTGCAGCGTGTACCTCAACGACGCACTGCACATGCACTAGACGTTAAGACTCACATTTTAAGAAAGGACTCAATTCATGGACGCGGAAGCAGTTAAATTACTCGGCAAATACATCGGCGCAGGCCTGACCACCTTCGGCATGTTAGGCGCCGCCATCGGCGTGGGCCTGATATTCGCCGCAGCACTCAACGGCATAGCACGCAATCCCGGCACCGAAGGCAAGCTCAAGGGCTTTGCACTGATGGGTATGGCCATTGCGGAAATCATGGGCCTGCTCGCCTTCGTGATCGCCATTCTCATTCTCTACGTGGTGAAATAAGGAGCCGCGATCATGCCGCAGCTCGATCCTACGAGTTTTCCGTCGCAGCTTTTCTGGCTGATGGTATCGTTTGTAGCCTTGTATGTGCTGCTTGCGCGCTTTCTGCTGCCAACGGTGCAGTCCGTGATTGCGCAGCGCGCGCAGACGATAGAAGGCGATGTCGAGAAGGCCGAGTCCTTAAAGTCGGATGCGGCGCGCGCCAGCGAGCAGTATGAAGAGTCGCTTGAACAGGCCCGTGCCAAAGCGCAGGCCATGTTTCTGGCAGCGCAGGCGGAAATATCCGCGCGCTCTGCAAAACACCAGGCCGAACTTGATGCCACCCTGGAAAAGAAGCTCGCCGAAGCAGACGCCAGCATCAAAGGCGCAAAACAGGCAGTCGCCGGTAAGCTTGCCCCGGTGGCAGGCGAGCTGGCTTCGCTCATTGTCGAACTGCTGGTGCATAAGAAACCAAGCCCGCAGGACATTGGTGCCGTTATCAGCGATCTCGCAAAAGAGCGGGGGCTGTAATGGAAGAACCATTTTACCTTGTGCCGACCTTCTGGGTAGCCGTTTCCTTCTTCGTATTCGTGGGGATGGCCGCAAAACCTTTAGGCAAGGCGTTCGCAAATATGCTGGACACGCGTTCCGCCCAGATCGCTTCAGAGCTTGAACAGGCAAAGCGTCTGCGCGAAGAAGCGCAGGCGGTGTATGAACATTACCGGACGAAACAGGCCGAATCGCTTAAGGAAGCAGAGGCCATGCTGGCACGGGCAAAAGAAGATGCCGCCCAGATGGCAACACATGCCGAAGCCGAGTTAAAGTCCATGCTGGATAAACGGATGAAGCTTGCGAATGAAAGGATTGCCCAGTCTGAAACCAAGGCTCTGGAGAATGTGCAGAACCATGTAGTAGACATTGCCATCGCCGCCGCGCGCAGTCTTATCAGCGAGCATCTGGAGCGTGGCGGAAGCAAGGAACTTACCCTGCAGGCCGCGGCCGAATTAGAGCGCAAACTCCACTAAACAGTTACCATTGCCGGGACGGTGCCGGACGAAGATGTTCCGCTCACGGATGACGTTGAAGCGTTTTCCGCCTTCCAGATACTGACGATGCTCTGCATGTAATTAGCCTCTTTGGTCTGCTCGTTGGCCGCATCGGTGCCCGGAGTCTGTACACTGGTATAATTTCCGCTTAAGGCCTGAAGTAGCACATTCGTGCTGTTGAAGGACTGCACCTGATCTTCCGCACCCAGTGTTTGCGGTGAAAGCCCGGCTGCCTGCAGAGCACTCTGGATTTCATTGAACGTGTTCTGATCCAGTGGCGCATCTTTATACTGGGCGATAATATTTTTAATTGCGGTTTGCTGCGTCTGCGACAGGACAAAATTAGTGCTCGTGCCGCTGGCACTGCTGGCTGACGCTGAATTGCTGCCTAAAAGCTGCTGCGCCTGCGGGCTTAAGTCGAGAAGATACGCGCTGGAGCCGCTGCCGGAGCTGGCGGAACCTGCTGTTTCCAGAGCCTGCATCAGCGCTTGGGTGGGATTTGTCGACGAAGAAGACGTAGAAGAAGAGGTGCCACCGCCCGTACTGTTTGAGAGCAGATTCGCAAGCTGATAGTAACTGCCGATCGTACCCATAACGCCCTCTTTAAACCTAGCCTAAGGCGGCAGGAAGCGCACTGGAAGTGCCGCTGGTGGAGCTTGCCGCACTGCCACTGGCTGAGCTGCTGCCCGAGGTGGAACTTGTTCCGCCTCCTGACTGCGCTATATCCGCGTGGTGGTGATGATGGTGCGGGAAGAACCCGGTCTGGCTGCTGCCGGAACCGCTGCCTGTGGCGCTTACAGCATTTGAAGCCGTCGCCGTTCCGTTACTGCTGGCCGACTGGGTTGCGCTGGACAGGGCATTCTGAACATCCGTTTCAAGCGAGGCAACCACCGAATTGATGAACTGAAGTACCTCATTCGACGCCGCGCCCGAAGCGGAAGACGCGCCGGCCACCACAGGTGTAGTGGAGGATGCGCCGCTGGCGCTGCTTGAACCGCTTGTGCTCGAAGCTGCGCTTAAGCCACTGGTACTGCTGATTCCTTCAAGGCTGGCGAGCAGCTGCTCGAAGGCGCTACTCATATTATTCCCTGAGCCGCTGGCGGAGACGCCTTTTGCATCGCCGCTGGAATTGACCGCGTAGGCACCAAAAGAAACATCGTCCGTATCACCGCCGGAGGAATTCGCCATCTGGCTGATGGAGATCTCAAACGCGGCACCGAAACTTTGCCCGCTGCTGCCGCTGGCGCTGCCGGAAGTCTGAGGCTGGCTGCCTGCGCCCTGTATGTAAGGGTTGTTAAACAGGCTTGAAAGAATACTCGAAATGCTACCCATATAAAATCTCCTGCAAGGTTGAATATAAATGCCTTGTGGATAACATATGCATTTAATGTGCCATTCCGTAATGCATTGTATTTGATGAATAAATTTTTATATATTTTAATTACCCAGGCAATTACTGCCCTCGCATATATGCACTGTGGAGAAACTCGACAGATAAAGACAGCGCAATGCAACTCTTCTGCAGGCTGCTTAGCCAATCCTCCTTGACCATGACACGCCGTCCGTATTATTGATTCTGCCATGGCCGACGAGGGGATTGATCGCATGAAACTACTTTACAGCGTTGGCATTGTCGCCTTAATGATCATACTTGCTTCCGTCATTCCCCGAATTTTGCGCAGCAAAATTATAGGGGAATCCAAGAGCGGAAGACTGGATGGCCCTATAGTTGGCTTCACCAGCTCGCGCCATGACAAAAATCTGAAATCGGGTGATGACGCCTACTCTATGCGCAAAGGTTTTACCCTGCTCGAGCTTTCAGTCGTGCTCATCATCATCGCGCTGGTCACCGGCATGGCAGTCACCAGCGGCGTATCGGTCGTGGCCTCCGCACGCCTGACATCAACGAAAAACAAAATGGCCGCCATCGATCAGGCGCTGATGGCGTTCCGCGTCGCCAACAACCGCCTGCCGTGCCCGGGAGATCTCACCTTTACTTCGGGCAATACCAATTACGGTATCGAGGCGGCGAATCCGGGTACCTGCACTGGTGGCACGCCTGCGGCGAATTTTACCGCAGGTCTGGTTTGCGGTACGCCGGAGGGCGCGCTGCCTGCTGCTACAATTGGGCTTCCTGCTGATTTCATGTATGACGGCTGGGGGAACCACTTCCGCTACGCGGTAGACCTGAATGCGACCAATACCGGAGCGTTCACAACCATGCCTGCATCTTATGCCGGCCCCATTACCGTCAACGACGCAAACGGCAATGCGCGATCCACCAAGTCCATCTATGCCGTCGTAAGCCATGGGCCTAACGGCCACGGCGCGTACACTGCCAGCGGAGTCCCCGTCAATGCGGCCTCCGACAATACCAACGAGCTTATCAACTGCCACTGCAGCAGTTCCGGCGTGAGCACGGCTTATCCTGCGACCGGCTATAGCGTGCCGACCTATGTGCAGCAGGCACTCTTTAACAATCCCAGCGACGCGTTCAATACGTTCGACGATCTTGTCAGCTTCAAAGAGCGCTGGCAGATGCTGACACCGTGGGACAGTATTTCAGGGTCAACTACCTCCACCCCCACTATGGCATCGGCGGCAGGCACCCTGCAGGCATTCGCGGGAGTAGACTTTTCCGGCACCTGGACAGGAGACATGTTCGGCCTCACGTTTAATAACACGACCGGCATTTTTAATTATCTCCCCTCAACCAACATATCTCCCAGCAACCAGTTCCCGGGCTCTCCCCCTACCTGGGCTGTTCCCATTGTCCTGCCGGGAAACTGGTCGTGGGACGATAACTACGTCGTAACAGAGGATAGTAGTTTTAGCAGCGCCCTTGAAACCCTCGTCTTTCAACGCTCCGGCGCGACCCTGACCCAGGTGGCCGCCCTGTCCTATGCCACCGGCCATCCCGCGGGCACCTATATTATGGGCTATGGATGGTCTCATAGCAGCCAATATCTGATCATCATCTATTCCGACGGCAGCTTTGATCTCTACCAGGTCACCAAAGCCACCAATACATTTACCCCCCTCTACACTGCAAACATCACCCTGATGCAGGTCTACTATCCCCCCGTCTTTACCGCCGACGACAAGTATATAATCTCCTACTATCCCGATCCCTGGTATACCTACGCGCAGATTAATTCCGGCACAATTACCCCCGTGGCAATGTCCACGATCATATCGGATGCCGCTACCGGCACCTTTTCGGGCGCGCCCGATTTTTCGCTCGACGGGAACTACGCTGTTGTTTTGCAGGATGGGTCGCACATAAAAGTGTATAAAAATTCAGGCAATGATCTGTTCGTGCCCCTTCAGACTATAGCCTTCACTTCCGCAGGCGGCATAGGCCAACCCAAATGGTCGCCGAACGGCCAGTATTTTGCGTTTGGCTGCAACCTGAATCCCCCTGAACTGCATATTTTCAAAAAATGCGGCACCGGCTTCGTCGAAATCCCCGGAGGGGCACAGTTCCTTGCGGGCACCTGGGGCAGCAGTTACATTACCTGGTCTGCTGATTCCCAGTATCTGGGTGTTGTTGCTGCTCAATCCAGCGGCAACATGATCGAAATCTTCCAGGCCCCGAATTTCGCTGCTATCGCCGTGCCGCCGGGGCCGGTACCCTATGCAGCTTCCGCATGGGCCTTCCGCCACACGAATAAC
>Ga0206844_10135_pt1 | contig 25304 bp, 25 predicted proteins | sample Alteio_BWOrgCont_22_FD_152907 | JGI IMG/M metagenome (GOLD analysis project Ga0206844, IMG submission 152907) | Enriched cells from forest soil in Barre Woods Harvard Forest LTER site, Petersham, Massachusetts, United States -... | ecosystem: Environmental > Terrestrial > Soil > Temperate forest >...
AGATGATATACAAAGACGTTCATACGAACTGGAACGTGCAAGTCAGCTTGGCAATGGAGATCATGTAAAGATTAAGATAATATTCGAAGATACCGATGGCCCTAAGCAAGTTGAAACTACTGTGTGGGCTGTAACCAAAGAGCGTATTGTGTTAAAGCACGGTATTACTATTCCAATTAAACGCATCCACGAAATCAGGCTGTAAAGAGGCATGAAGAACTCACACCTGAAAGGGTTTTCCTTATTGGTATTGTTGTTCTCCGTATTTTCTCTGTCTGCACAGATAGTTAAAAGCCCTGTTGCATGGACTTTTACAGTTAAGCAGGTTAATGATACTGAATATACGTTGGTGTCGGATGCTGCTATTCAAAAAGGATGGCACATGTATTCGCAGTATGTGGGCGATAATGGCCCGGTTCCCACTGCGTTTAAATACGATTCATCTGCCAACTACGTATTAGAGGGGAAAACAAAAGAAGGAACACCTATAAGCCGCTACGAGAAGGCCTTTTCGATGGACGTAAAGTACTTTGAAGGTAAGGTAGAGTTTAGCCAGAATATTAAAGTACAGAACACGAAAGGGTTTACTATAAAGGGGAATGTATATAGCATGACCTGTAACGACTCTATGTGCCTGCCTCCTAAGCAGGTTGATTTTGCCTTTACGATACCTGCAGCAACGGTAGGCGCAGCATCTTCTTCTAAAGAGGATGGTTATTGGGGTATATTCTTTCTTGGGCTTGGTATTGGCCTGGCTGCATTATTAACGCCTTGTGTGTTCCCGATGATACCGCTTACTGTTAGTTTTTTTCTTAAAAAGAACGCAACAAGGAAAAGAGGGTTGCGTGATGCGCTTATATATGGGGTTTGTATAATAGTTATATATGTTGCCCTGGCTGCCATCATTACTGCTTCCTTTGGCCCATCAGGCTTAAACGCTATAGCCAGTAATGGTTGGGTCAATATCCTTTTCTTTATAATATTTATGGTTTTTGGTGTATCGCTTTTAGGAGCATTTGAAATTACCTTACCATCATCATGGGGAAGTAAGACAGATAGCGCTTCGGATAGGGGAGGAATATTAGGGATATTCTTTATGGCGCTTACGTTATGTATTATTTCATTTTCCTGTACCGGTCCTTTTTTGGGTGCCTTGCTTGCGGGTGCCTCATCCAATAATCAATACTGGAGTTTGATTGTGGGTATGTTCTCTTTCTCTTTTGCTTTGTCTATTCCTTTTGTGCTTTTTGCATTCTTCCCTACATTGCTTACTGCATTACCAAAGTCGGGTGGATGGCTTAATACTATAAAGGTTGTATTCGGATTATTTGAATTGGCTTTTGCACTTAAATTCCTTTCAACAGCTGACCTGGTAGGCTTACATATTAAGTCCCTAAATTTCCACATTAATGGCCCTATGGGTATATTGAGGCGTGAAATATTCCTAATACTATGGATCGTAATATTCTCTATAATGGGCCTCTATCTGTTAGGCAAGATCAAGTTCCATCATGATGCTGTACTGAAATATGTAAGTGCATACAGAGTGATATTAGCCATCCTTGCATTTTCTTTTTCATTATACCTTGTACCGGGCCTGTTTGGTGGCTCACTCAGGCTTATTGGCGGATTCCCACCACCTTCTTTCTATAGCGAAGGATGGAACCTGGGTGGAATGTGTACTGCAGTTAAAACGGAAGTTGGTCCGCAAAACAATAGGGTGATCGGTTGTCCGCTTAACCTTAATTGCTTTCACGATTATGATGAAGCAGTTGCTGAAGCTAAGAGAACAGGCAAGCCTATAATGATCGACTTTACCGGCTTTTCGTGTGTGAACTGCCGTAAAATGGAAGAAAATGTATGGTCAGAGTCAAGGGTGCTAGACGTTATAAAGAACGATTATGTGTTGGTTTCGTTGTATGTAGATGATAAGACCGAGCTTCCCGCTGACAAACAAACTACCTCTAAAATAAACGGAGATAAGATTGAGACTTACGGAGAGAAATGGAGCGATATGGAAACTACATTGTTTAAAAGCAATACTCAACCTTTATATGCACTAATTGATGCTGATGGCAACCTGCTTGCTCCAACCCGTGGATATACCCCTGATGTTGAACAATACCTCAAATTCCTTACGGATGCGAAGAATGCTTTACATCCTTCATTCGGGAAACCTTCAGTTACTATCACTCCTTAACGCCTTATGAAGGAAAGTATAAAACAGTTGTGGGACAAGCACCCGCTTTCTCTTATAGTAATTGTTGGGCTTTTCTTTCGTGCTCTTGCCGTAATATTTTCTAAGGGTTACGGTATGTTCGATGATCATTTTTTAGTTATTGAGGCATCACAATCGTGGGTTGATGGATACGATTATAATAACTGGCTTCCTTCGAGTGGGGCTCAATCACCTGATGGACACAGCCTATTTTATTCAGGTATTCACTTCCTGATATTTAAATATTTGAAATGGCGTGGCCTTATGGATCCACAAGGTAAGATGTATATAATACGGGCATTACACGCGTTATGGTCGATGCTGGTTGTGGTATATGGGTACAAAATAACGGAGTTCTATGCTGGCAAAAAAGTAGCGCGTCAGGCTGGCATGATACTGTCTATCCTTTGGTGCGTGCCAATGCTTGCTGTACGTAACCTGGTAGAAGTAGTATGTGTTCCACCGTTAATGATAGCGACTTGGATGTTGATCAATCCTGCAATAAAAGATAAACTAAAGACATATGCCTGGGTAGGTATTTGGTCAGCAGTAGCGTTTAACATCAGGTTCCAGTCGCTCTTTTTTATTGGCGGTTTCGGGTTGGTGTTTCTGTTTCAAAAGCAATGGAAACAATTCTTGGTATTTGCTATAAGTTTTAGCTTAGGCGTGTTTGCAGTGCAGGGGTTGGTAGACATGTGGATATGGCATAAGCCATTTGCTGAACTAACGGAGTATGTAAGATACAATTCTGCTAACGCCACTACATATACCAATGGCCCATGGTTTCAGTACTTCGAGGTGCTTGTGGGTGTTATACTTCCGCCGGTTGGGTTGTTTTGCATGTTTGGCTTTGCACGCTCCTGGAAGAAATATCCAATATTATTCTGGCCGAGTCTATTCTTTTTTGCGTTTCATTCCAGCTTCCCGAATAAGCAAGAAAGGTTTATCTATCCCGTAATTCCATTTGTAATTGTGCTTGGATGTATTGGCTGGTCTGAGTTTGTTGTTACTTCTAAGTACTGGCAGAATCATAAAAAACTACTTGTGGGTTGCTGGACTTTCTTCTGGATATTGAATTGTATTCCACTACCTGTACTGTCAACAACCTATTCGAAAAAGAGTAGGGTAGATGCTATGACCTATTTATCTAAACGAAGCGATTTGCATGGGCTAATGGTTGAAGAAAGCTACCGTGATGATTTTACGATGCCTCCATTGTTCTATGTCGGCCATTGGGATGTACATGTTGTAGGGATCACCAAGAAACATACTATGTATAGGGCATATGAAGAGTATAAGGGCGACCCTAGAGACAAGATACACCCTAACTACATTATCTTTTTTGGGAAAGAAAACTTTGATAAACGGTTGGCTGGTTTTCAGAAAATGTTCCCTGATAACCACTATGTGGCCACCATTAGTCCAAGCCTGGTCGATGCCATTGCAACCTTTTTGAATCCTATCAACAAAAACCAAACCACTTATATATACCAGTTCTCTGAAAAGAACATGGTTGCTGACTCAGTTCTTTTAAGCCATTGATGCAATATTCCTTCTGAATAAGCCGAAAGAAACAACAGAAAAACATAGGCCAATACCTGTTAATACTCCCACTTTTTCAAGGAAAACAATATTGTTTATTGGTAGTTGCCTCCAGAAAATATCATAGAAACCCTGAATTGACCAATAGTTTATAGACAAGTGACCGACAGTTTGCATCCAACTAGGCATAAGAAAGCTTGGTACCATGCTACCACCAATTGCCGACATGATAAGAATACAAAGTGTGCTTGTTCCTTGCAACTGTTCTCTGCTCTTTACTACAGAAGCCAGGAACATACCAAATGCCGCGCAGGCGTATGCTGTGGCAACAACTAACAAAATGACCGGGACTATTTTAGGCCATAGTACAAGTCCAAAAGTGATAGTAGAATAAATAAGCATGATGAATAATTGGCAAACGGCAAATACCATAGAAGAGAGGAGCTTACCATTGAGTATAGCGTTAGAAGTTAATGGAGAACACAACAATCTTTTTAAGGTACCGCTTTCCTTTTCTTCAAGTAATCGGCCACCCATGGCAGTAAGGCTGAACAATAGCATCATTACAGCAGTGCCTGCTACTGCTTGTATTATGCCCTGGTTATCCTTTGCTTTTTCTACCGGCTCGCTTTGGAGCTTCATTATGTTCTTCTGCAAGTAGTCCATATCGGCAGAATTTGTTTTAATACTCTTCTTTACCTGTAGAGTCGCCATTAACATAGCCAGGCTATCCATCCCCACAAATTGCTTTTGAGTATTTCGTAAAACCATCTTTTCGCTCATCATTTTGCCAACCGAACTAAATAGATTTTGCATCAGGTATTGCTGCATCATTTCCATTTCAATGGATTGTGCTGCATCGTATCGTAACTCCCATGGCAAGTGCTTTATCTCTTTAACTGAATCTCCAAAACCTTTATGGAATATAAGTGCTGCAGGGTATTTACCTGCCTTAACAAGGACAAGAGCCGAATCTGTTGACGAGGTTGCTATCTCCAGTGCCTTAACTGAATCTAGTCCCGCAATCACTAACTTAGTAGTGGCTGATTTATCTTCGTCGCTTACTAATACGCTTATCTTATTATCTGATTTACCGTTAAGGCCACCAAATGCAAGCGAGAATACCGTGATAAGTATAATAGGCATTAAGATGCCAAGCATAACGGCTCTGCGATCTTTAAAGAATGTCTTAAGCTCTTTTTGTAATATTTTAAACATATGCTGTTTTAATCTCTTAATTGTTTACCGGTCATTTTTAAGAACACACCTTCCAGATTACCTTTTTGAATGTCGATACGATTTATCTCATAACCTGCATCATTGCATATTGTTACAATGTGTGTCAAGTCCTTCTTTGAATCATTAGATAATACGGACACTCTGTTTTCGTTAACTACTACAGTAGTTTTTAGCTTCTCTGCAAGTAGTTTCTCGTCAGGTGTATTAGTGCAGTCCACTATTATCATATCGTTCACCTGGCTTTGGGTCTTCAACTCATCTAATGTGCCTTGCGCTATAATTAAGCCATTATCTATAATGCCTATACGGTTACAGAGTTTCTCCGCTTCTTCCATGTAGTGGGTAGTATAAATAATGGTCATACCATCTTTATTAAGCTGCTGTATGAGCTCAAATATCAAGTTGCGACTCTGCGGATCAACACCTACTGTGGGCTCATCAAGCAACAGTACTTTAGGTGAATGGAGTAGGGCGCAAGCTATATTTATACGGCGTTTCATACCGCCGGAATATTCAGTAATGGCATCTTTTCTTCGGTCGTATAAGCCAACCCACTTTAGTAAGTTCTCAGCTTTATCCGTCAGTGCTTTTCCCGCAACGCCATATATGCTGCCCCAAAACAAAACATTCTCCCATGCCGAGAATTTCTCATACAGTGCAATCTCTTGCGGTACTATACCCAACATGCTTTTTATTTGAGTGTTGGTCTTGCCGATTGGTATTCCCCCAATGGCTAAGTCGCCTGAGTCTGGTGGAAATAACATACTGAGCATATTAATAGTAGTGCTTTTGCCGGCACCGTTTGGGCCTAGTAAGCCATAGCATTCACCATCTTTAATAGAGAAGCTTATACCACGTACTGCTTGGGTTTTACCGTAACTCTTGGTTATATTCTTAACTTCAATCATGCTTATATACTACAATATTTTCATTAAAAGGTTCCTGTCCCTTAAGGCAAAGGTAAACATTAGCCAGCGTTGTAACATCGGCGCAACAATAACGGGTAATGGTTTCCAAATCATGCTTTTGCCAATAGGTAGAACCAACTTTACTTCCGTCCAGCTCCTGCTTGGGGCTTGGTAATCCAAATATATTGGCCAAAAGGTTCAGGGATGAGTATGCTTTATAGTCCCCGAATTTCCAAAGTTCCAATGTGTCAATTAGAAATACCTCCCAGGGTTTTTTACCCGCATTGTCAAGTATTGGTGGAATAGGAACTTTATTGATTAGCATCCTTCGTGCAATGTATGGATAGTCGAACTCCTTGCCATTGTGGGCGCAAAGCTGTTTCTCAGAGGACTTTCTATGTTGAATGAACTTTTCTAAAAATGCGGAGAACTCGATCAGTAATTTCTTCTCATCATCGCCACTAAATGACCTAAGCTGAAATGTTTCTTTTTCAAAGAAGCCCGCTACAATACATATTATCTTCCCAAATTCGGCAAATAACCCTGCCTTACCGTAGGATTCCGATAAGGTTTCATTCTCCTTTATTATTCGTTGGCGGGTAACTTTTTCTTCCCACAATTGTTGAAATGCAACTGGCACTTGCTCAAATTCTGCATATTGTGGAGCAGTTTCAATATCTATAAACAGTATGTTCTCTTTTAGAATAACAGGCATAGGTATAAATTTCAGACTGCAAGATAAAAAAGGTTGCAGTTGGTTGGTACAAGATTAGGGGTACTCTGCTTTAAGCTCTTTTGAATTATATAAAAGAAGACTGTAATTGACTATGAGGAAAAGTGCACAGATCAAAAGAGCCCACGTAACATTATCGCCCTCTGAGAAAAATGCCAATGAGAAGATCATGGCTAACCCCAATCGAAATACAGTACCCAACATAAATAAAACACTATTTACCCTGCCTATTAATTGATTAGGAACATGATGGAAAAGATAGGTAATACGCAATACCCTTGTGCCTGCATTGGTAATCCCTAAAAAGAATGAGAAAGTAAAGTATATTGCAGTGCTTGTAGAAAGAGCGCAAGCAGTTAATGCAATTACTGTAATACCAATAAGTAATAGAATAGCTTTTACTGTATTGGTATTTCTAAATACCTGCCTTATCCATGCCCCAGCCAGCAATGCCCCGGTGGCATAAAAAACATCAGTAAGGGCGTAGATGGCAACATTTTGGTGTAAGTGGTTTACAATAAAGATAGGCACCAACGTATTGAAATGCAACAATAGGAATATGAAGATGGATAATGAACTAATGCCAAATATCAAAATAAGTGGGTTGTTCACTAAGAAATCATTGCCAGTTTTAAACCTGTCCCAGGCGCTACCTTCTTCCTTATGCTTTTCGGTATGCGGAGTGTACTTAACCATTGCGATAAGGACAATGGCTATGAAATAGGTTAGACCGTCTACCATAAATATACGGCTAAGGCTCCATTGGGCTATATGTATGCCTATTGGAATGTTTAAACTGCCAATATGAATGCTATTCACATCAATACCTTGCAATAGTATAGCTCCTACACCGCCCGATGCAATAGTCATTGCCTGAGATTGTATTTCGAGCAGTGAATTGACTTTACCATAACTGGCCGCATCCGTTACCTCTTGGGCAAAGGCATATAGGGCAGGATAGTATATTGTATTAATGTAGGCTGTAGTCATAAATACGATTACAACCAAGTAAGTTGGCATGCCGGCTGTATATAAATGCCCCGTTATCGATGCTCCGCAAAGTATTATGCCGCCAATAACTGAGAATAGGAGGAATATCTTCTTACGGGCATACTTGTCAATTAAGGTACCTGAATAAAGGCCCCAGAATATGCTACCCACAAGGGTAAACATATACATAAGTGTTAGTTTACTTGGCGCATGCAGAATGCTTACAAAATACCATGGCACTGCCAACATGCTAATGCCTTGGGCAAAGCCTGATATGATGTTGCTAATAATAAGAAGATTCAAGGGCCTGGAGGCTCTCATAAACGGAATGTATATCTATCAAATAAATCAGGCTCCCTCATTTGGTGAGGAAGCCTGACTGAGTTTTTTATTATGAAAAAGTACTACCCTCTTGAATGAAACTGTTGAGTTGTTTGTGGTGTATTAGCACGTGAGTCTCTGTAAGCTGCACAGCTTTCAGACGATTTACAAGCTGCCAAAAACGATATAGCAAGTATTGCCAAAATAACCAATGGTGATAGAGTCTTTTTCATTAGTGTAATGTTATAATATTCTTAATAAAGAATTAGTTAAGACAAATGTAGAAGAATATTTCGAAAATGAAAAGTTTTTTGGCACTTTCTTATTAGCACTTATCAATTGATAATCCGACAGTATATTAGTTATCCGTGGCGCGATAGTTGTCGTTATTGATAATGCCCAGTATTTTGCCTTTTAGTTTTTTACCTATAAACGGCGTGTTCTTGGCGGGCGATGCAATATGCGTTTTTTCGAATGTCCATTCCTCGTTAGGGGCAAATAGGGTCATGTTGGCCTCTTCTCCCTCTTTTATCGTAGGCACTGTAAGGCCTAAGATCTTGCGCGGGTTTATGGCTATTTTTTCAATTATTTGTTCGGTAGTAAGCTCGCTGTACATGTTTACTATGGGGTAGAGGGTTTGAATGCCTATCATTCCCGGTGTTGCCAGGTCAAATTCTACCTTCTTGCTTTCTTCATCCTCAGGCCTGTGGTCAGAACATATTACATCTATAACTCCTTCGGCAAGCGCTTTCTTAAGTGCTTTAATATCTTCTTTGCCTCTGAGCGGTGGGCTTAGTTTGTAGTTCGAATCGAAGCTTAGTACCTCTGAATCATCCAGGCAAAGGTTGTATCCATTTACCGATACTGTTACCGTTACACCTTGTTTGCGTGCGCTCTTTATTAATGATATGCTGCCGGCTACCGATATAGAGTTAATGTGTATCCTTGCATCGCAGTGTTGTGCCAGGAAAAGGTCGCGGATCAGCATTATCTCTTCTGCTATCCTTGGTTCGCCTTTTATTCCTATCGATACACTTGCCTTGCCTTCGTTTACATCGCTTCCTGTCGCCAGGGTTTTGTCGTTACACCGGCTCATAATAAGCCCGTTGAAACTTTTCGCGTATAGCAGTGCCCTATGCATCAGGCCGGCATTCATTACCGGGTGTATGTCATCTGAAAAAGCTACTGCACCTGAGTTTTGCATGTCGAACATTTCCGCCATGTCTTTTCCTTCAAGTTTGGTAGAGATAGCACCAACCGGGTGTATATCTACTATCTGTCCTCTGGAAGCGCCTATTATATATTCTACCTGCGATTTGGTATATATGGTTGGGTTAGTGGATGGCATAACCGCTACGCCTGTAAAGCCGCCTTTTGTAGCTGCTTTTATACCTGTAATTAAATTCTCTTTGTGTTCATAACCTGGGTCGCAGAAATTAGCCTGCATATCGAACCAACCGGGTGAAGCATGAAGGTCATTAGCATTTACTACTTTCTTAATTCCGCCTGCAGGTATGGTCTTTTTAATTTCGGTTATCTTTCCATTCTCAATCAAGATATCCATTGTTTTACCATTATGTGGCGATGCAGGGTCAACAATTTTTGCCGATTGTATTAGCAGGTTCATAGTGTAGAGTTTTAGTCTTTCATTAATCGTAGTATAGCCTCTTCGGCTGCTAAAAATAGTAAAGCCAAAAGTAAGCAGTATTTCCAATAATATGTTCCGCGGTTAACTTCAGTTAAAAGCGATGGTAGCGAAGCGTTAGTTACTGCCATTACCTGAAAATTCTTCACTCCGGCTTTTGAATAAGCAGTTTCAATATCTTCCGTGCTCAGGTATCTCAGGTCCGATTCGCGACGGTTGTAGTTGAATGATATTCCGGATACCAGGCTGTCGCCTGCCATTAGCTTAAAATTACCTGCTTGTGTCAGCTGACTATGCAAGAACAAAAAGGTATTGTCATTTACAATTCTGCGTTCTGGTAATATCGAAATAGAATCTTTATCACCCTGTATTTTAAAAAACACATTTTGAGGTAAGCTAACGTTAGGTGCTTCAATAGGTTGCGTTTCGCCAAACGTGTAGTAGGGTTGAAGGTTGCTGCTGCTATATAAGCCAATGTTATAAAGGGTTGGCACAAATATGGCATGCTGCTGAAAGTTACTGAAGTTGTTGTTTATTGCTACTGCCAGTAAGTAAATGTTCCCTTTGTTGTAATGGAACTCATCAAGAAAATCATCACCATTTTCCAGCTTCATCAGGTTTTCTGATAGTGACTTGGTATTATGCGATATGCTATAATGCTTACTAACAGAAGGTAGGTCCATATTAGGATGCTGTTTCTTTTCAAAGACCCCTGCATATATATTGCTTTCGTAATTAAGCTTATCAACCTTTAAATGGGTGGTGTCAAGCTTTTCGTAATGAGAACTGTTTACCGAAGTAAGGAAATCTTTGTACGAGTTCAAATCAATTCCGTTTGCAGGCGGAATAACTAATATGTTGCCACCCAGTGATGCGTATTTGGCAAGTTCATTACCCATACCCGATGTTATTAAACTAAGATTATCGAGGATAACAAGCCTGTAGTGCGGCAGGGTTGAATAGTCGAGATGGTTAGCTATGGCGCTGCTGAAAGTAAACAATGAATCTCTGCCATAAAGTAGGCTTAGGTAGGCATTCTTCTTTGTACTATCAGGATGTACCCAAAGCACCGGTATACTCGATGATAATTTGAATGAGAAAAAGAGCTTGTCATCAAAGGTTATAGGGTAGTCGTTTATTTTAAGCTCTCCTTGCTGTATTAAATTCTTTGCCGGAATAAAGGACATGGATACTATAGTTGACCCTTGTGCATCGATATTGTAACTGCCCACTGCTTTTTCTTCTCCATTTAATAGCAGCTTAATTGGCGAATTGGCAACCGCAGCGGTTGAATAATTACTAAGCTTTACCATCAGCTGCTCTGCCTTACCGGGTATATGAATAGGCGAGGTAAACCAGCAAGTATCGATGGATACATTGTTTTTGGTCTCTGCAGTTTCAGGTATTAAATCTGTTGTTATATCTGGGTTCGAATGGAAGTCAGATATATCAGATACCGATTTTTGAAAGTCAGATATTATAAAAGCTTCTTTTACCGGGCTTCCGCTATGCAAAAGGTTCTCTTGTTGGCGGTGTAGTACTTCAGGCAGTGTGCGAGAGAAAGCGGATGTCTTTAAGCCTTTCAGTTCTTCCATGAACTCATCTTTATTCAGCCAGCGTTCCTGGGCTTCATCAAAATCTTCTGATATAAGCTGTATCTTATCCGCTGCATTCAACGATTGTGCTATTTGCGATGCTTTACTCTTGGCATCTTCCAACAGTGTGCCATTCTGGTTAATGGCGTTCATACTAAAGGAATTATCTATAAATATGCTTACCGCTTTGTTGCCTGCGGTTATAGCGCCTTGTTTGTTTGGTATGTAAGGCTGTGCAAAAGCAAATACAAGTAAAGCTATTACCAGCATCCGGCATAATAGTACTAACCAATGCTTTAACCGCGAGCGGGAGCGAGATTCCTGAACCACCTCTTGCAGAAACCGAACATTCGAAAAGTATAATTTTTTATACCTCCTGAAGTTGAAAAGATGGATTGCTATTGGAATACTTAAAGCCGAAAGTGCGTAGAGGAAGGAAGGGAAGAGAAAATTCATCAAAGCTCAAAGATAACATTTTTTGTCATGTAGGGTGGTAAAAAGGGATTAAAGTTCCGCCATAAATTCTGATTCGGAAAAACCGCTGTAGTGGGGTTACACTTTTCAATTTTGTTACCCATCAATCCATTGATTGTCAGAAGTAATGGTTTGATTTTTTTTAGTGTTTTGTAACCCCACTTTGACGATTCGCTCATGTATTTTTTTTGCGAGATACGGAGGTGTATAAAAATTTTTCATTCCCTGCTAAAACAGAAAACAAGTTGCGTTTTGAATTTGATATATACCCCATTGTAAATGCTTATTGTTAATAAGCAAATTTAACCATAAGTTTAATGTATGTAACAAAATGAGTAATTCTGTTTTCAACAGGTTAAAAGACTAGGTTTTTTTTCTTAAAATAACATTCTCTTTGTATTTCTTTATAACTACATCGAAAAATTTTTGTAATTCCTTATAGTCATCTGGCTGGTATAACGAGTTGAAAGAAATGGAACTGATAACTTGTAGCGATTTTTCATTTGATTGGGAAGCCTTAAAGAAGAAAGTTGCACTATTGTCGCGCATAAAATAATAAGTATCTGCAGGCTTTTGATAAACGAGATATCCATCAGGTACGGAAATGAAAGACCGGTATTCGTAGGAAACATCATAGTTAAAGTCAACAGGGTACTTTCTTTCAGGCATTTTTAGAGGGTTGATTGATGCTACTTCCTGTAAAAATGGTGGAAACGAAATTTGCGAAGAATCACCATTTACTGAAGTATCAACCTTTCTGTCGTTCATGGGTACAGAAACGGAGTAGTTTACTATAAATGGCTTTTCTGGTGCATCTTCATTTATCACCTTCACGCTGTCGAAAGTTCCTTTTTTACCCTGAATAACCAACGAATAAAAGTCTTCGTATCCTGTATTCCAAAATTGTCTGAGTTTAAACGCTTCGTACCCTGTTGTCGTCATTGTCAAGCTTCCATTTAAAGAATCGCATGCTGGCGTAAATTTTAAAGTCATAATGTTTTGAACTTTGGACACAACAGAAGATTTAATTACTACCCACTCAGTCGAATCCTTTCTGACAACAAGCCCCGACCCATTAATATAATCGGGCGGAATACAATAAAATGGTAATTGTGGCCTTGTAGCATCAAGAAGTAACGAGATGCTATCAGTGCTTAAGAAACAAATTACATTGTTAAAATATGAGATTAAGGGGTAATTCGCCTTTATTTTTCCATGGTTTCGGGTGCTTAAGAGTACAGGTTGAGCATTCATTTTAGCCGCATTGAAAAGAGAAATGAGTAATAGATTCAAATTTGCGCTATTCCCCGTTTTCTCCTTCATAAAGTCTGTTAGACTTTTTTGGGAAAGCACGTCGTAAAGATTATTCCATTTGTAATTTGTTTTAACATAATTAACTAGGATTTTTGCTTTTTCCATTTCTGATTTGCCGTCAAGTTTAAGTTGAGCAAGAATTACATGTAAATCTCCTTGGTCAGAATTTAAATACCCACCAAATCGGCTATTATCAAGCAGAGCCTTATTTAATTCAGGCCAGGTACTTAAAAATGTTTTTTCTTGTTTCAAATCTCTAGATCGGTATTTGTTTAACTGAAACCCTATTTTTACAATATAGTCCTGGGCTGTGGTTATAAATGTTTCATCTTTGAACGCCGGGATGTTTTTTAGTGAATATGAAATTAAAGCGTTATGGTATAAATATCCGTTAGGTCCGTAATTATCTACAGCATAATCTTCTCCTTTAGTTAGCTGGCAATTGCTATCTAAGCCCTGATAAATAGTTTCATAAGCATAAACCGGTGGTATAGATACTTCAAATTTGCTGTTTTCAACTGGATTGGCTCCCTGAAAGTACCAGTTGAAAGACTGTATGTTTGTTGATTGTATAGTATAGTGAAGGTATATAACAGACCCTGGTTTTGCATCCGGCATTGCGATTTTTTTTACTAATATTTCCTTGGACATTTTATCGTCATATATTTCTTTGTTTTTAAGTTGGCTAGCTATTATTTTATTTCCCTCAAGATTATAGGTTACTGCATCTATATTGATTAGTTTTTCATCATAATTCTGAAACAAAACCAAGTTGAGTTTTGATCGGTTTAAACCAGATTCATTCAGGATTTTTATCCTCTGGGTTATTGTGTAGAGTCTTACATATGGCCTACTGTAACCGTCATTTTCAATGGATACCTTACCATAATCTAGAAGTAATACTGCGCCTGCTGAAGTATCTTTCGAGTATTCGGTTATTTTTAGCTCTCTTAGTAAGGTGGTGTCAGAAGGACGAGCTTCGCTTTGAGCTGAGCATTGTAGAATGACAGAAAAAAAAAGAAAAAAGAGTGGTAAGTTTTTATTCATTCCTTTTGAAATTGATTTGAGGGGTAGCTTCATCAGTACACTTATTTATAAATTTATAGAATGCGCTATAATCCCCAATAGCTATATCGCCAGACTTAATTAGTAGCTTTCTGTAGATTTCAATTGAGTTTTGCTTTTTTACATAATTTATATTGAATATTCCGAAGGTGCTTTCAATATTTACGGGTGATGGTTTTTTTGCATTAAATCCAGCTGGTATTATTATTGTTGAAGAATCAACAAAATAAACGGGGTATGAAATTATAACCGGTAATGTTCTTTTTTCAGGCGCTTCAAACTGTGGGACCTTTAGCCCACCTAAGGAAAATGACCAATAATTACCTGATTTTACCAGGTTATCTTTTAATATTATTTTATAGTTTAGTTTTATTATAGCAGAATCACGCTGCCTATCAGCAATATTCCAGCTCATTAGTTCGAAGTTTTCGTATGGCAGATCACTGTATAGCACTTTGTTCATTTCATCTTTGGTTAGCTGTAAAGCAAGGTTGGAATAAAGTTCATACTTGCTCCCAGAATAAGTATCTGAGCTATTTACTGTAACCCCGTTAAGCGTATCTACTGTTATTTTTTTTGTTGAAATTGTAAGGCAGTTTTCAAGAGTTAGCGAGGGGGTTTTTATCAAGTGGCTGTTGCTTTCATCATAAACTAATGCGTATCTGTTCTGGGTAAATGTTCCCATATATCCTGCCGGAGTAATTTTTGATGTGCATTCTAACCAAACAGTGTCTTTGTCAAGAGGCACCATAAGGATTACATGGTTAAATTGTGTTTCAGCAAAGTCGGAAATGATTCTTGAAGGATTTTCGTGTGCATCAGCGTAAATTGCAGTGCAATACGCCGGTATGCCAACAACTTTTAATAAAGCTTTCATATAATTAACGAGTGCCTTACAATCACCATATTTTTTTGTGCAAACATCAGTTGCAGGGTAACTTTTTAACCCACCTACACCAATCTGTACACTTACATATCTGGTATTATCTTGCATGTATTGATATAGCCGTTTTATGATTTCCTTTTTATTGGTTACCCCGGCTATTAGCTGTTTTACTTTCAGAGTTTCGTTTTCGGGTAAATCATCCAAGCCCTTGTTTAGGTCAGATATCCAATTTCCATAAGATGTCCAGTCTTTTTGATTCCCTTCTAAGCCATATTTAAATTCAATAGGGACAATGATAACCACGGGTATTAATTCTTTTTCTGAGGGACTCCACATTTCAGTCTTTATGGTCTTTTCATACTTTTCTTTCCAGGTATAGGTTATAGTTTTGGCTGTACTGTCTATAATTGGTTTACCAACCATTCTTTCATATTTTTTAATTTGGTAATCTTTAGGAACAGTTAATACAAGTGTGGAATTTAAGGTCGGTATTTTTGGATTATAAACGGGTGACCAACTACATATTCCCAAGAATTCCTTTTTTTTGCGCGTGTATTTATACTTAATTATGTAAGGATATACACTATTCTTAAGTTCAAAACTTCGCGAACAGTTATCATCAAACAGATTGTTGTCGTTGATTTCATTCTTGTCTACAATTTCTTTCTTGTCTATGTTCCTGATTTTAGTCCCATTGACGTCTTCAATCCATGCATCAAAGTCAGATATAGGATTATCCTTGGAATAATATATGCTGACCCTGGCATAATCGTCACCTTTTGAGTTATTGATCCTTATGCCAACTTCATAAGACATAAACAAAATATCATGTTTAATTTTACAAGATGTTTCTTCACTCAGCACCTCTGCATTTGGTGTTATTGCAAATACAACACTATTAAATAACAAGAAACAAATAACAAATAGACTCTTCATAGAATCTTAGTGGCTTTTATTGGGAAGTTAAATAGAGCAATCTAACTATAAAGGTAAAAGAAAAAGTGTGATGCAATTGTAATGTTAAAAAATAGAGAAGTACATAGTGGACAGGTTTCTTTTAAATTTAATTATATGCTGGTTTTTAAGTGATTCATCTCTAGGTGAATACGCGTAAGCGGATTTTTTACAGAGTAAAGTAAGATAGCTTATGATAATTTTATAAATAATAGCTTTGCTTTATGAATAGTATTGAAGAATTGATTGCTCATATTAAAGCTGAAGGTCATTTACCTGAACATGACCCGAAAGTATTACTTGAAAAACTGAAGGTTAATTACCAAACGTTCATAGTCAATGTTGAAAAGGAAAGCCATGACACAAAGGCTGCTTTTTATTTAATGAACCAATCAGCGTTTCATGGCAAAGAACTGAGTCATGAAGAAAAAGTGCAGATTGGTAACCAGATGAAGGACGTGCTGAAAACGGTCGACCTTATAGCACTTACAATTTTGCCCGGAGGGACTGTGTTTTTTATTCTAGCCAGTGTTCTTAAGATTAATAAGTATATTATTCCGTCTGCTTTTCTCAAAAAGCCGGAATAAACATCTATATCTGAATTAGCTATTTGGTAGTTGTCGGTACACCCATTATTGCATCGAATGCCTTACGCATGATCCATGCCTTATCTGCTGCAGAATAATCTCCATATGACTTTTCAAGGGCTGCTTCAAGAATGTCTTTTATCTCCTTGCATTCGCCTCCATACTTATAAATGATCTTATAAGCAGCTCCCTCGTAAATGCGGTAACAGCCCATTATGTTTCCCTGATTATACGTTGGAGCGCCTATATTAATAGCTTCTTCAATAACAATATAAATTGCATCAATATTAACGCAGTTTTGAGTTAAAGCAGTATTAGTAGGGCCGCTATTTAATGTTTTTACCTTCGCATGGCTGGTGTCACATGTGGTACCAGCAATAACTGTGTTAATTCCTGCCACAAATAGTCCAATAAAAATGACTGGCCATTTTAAATTAATTTGGCTGGTATTTAAGTTTCTTGTTTGAGTTAAACTCATCTGGGAGAGTTGATGTTTGTGAATGGTTGTAAAAATAAACGAATTTTAGTAATAGAAATAAAGCTTAAGAAATTATTCAGTGCCAGGCAATGCTATCAAATCATTAAGCTTTTAAGTTGAGATGATAAAAGATGTGCTAGCCTTTGTTTTCAATTTTAGTTGATGTTGCAATCACAAAAGCAGTGCCGCTATAGGCCAATGCTAATAATGCACTGGTAAGCTCTCCTCGCATTTCGGCAGCCGAAGGAGCCTCTATAACTTTTGGTATATGCAAAATAATAAACCAGGTAAATATCATTAGGCCTAAAAGAGTTGCAAATAATGCGGGTTTAATTTTTAGAATAATGGTAAGCCCTGAGCCAATTAATGCAATGCCTGTAAAGTATATCCAGAATATGTGGTTGGGTACCCATACCGGAACATAATCTGCAGCATCCTTTGCGTACAATAAATGGTCGGTGCCAAAACATAGTACGGTAAGAGCAAATAAAATAGAGCCAAAAGATAGTACCCTGGAGTAAAGTTTGTTTGAGAGCGCGCCTTTAAAACAACCTGCAATTACAAATGCCCCTGAAGATAATGCCAATTCCTTTTCTGCATTCTCCCATGCACCAAACTGCAAATAATTGGGGTCGGCTAATAATTCATAAGGGATAAAGCCAAAACAAAATACCAATAAAAGCAAACATCCTGATAGGAGTGAGGCTAACCGTGCTGTTTTATTGAAAGCAATACTTATTCCGGTCAAAAATAATATACTTCCTATAACGTAGGCGAGCGCCGAAATAGTTGTTGGCGATAAATGCGTTGGTGGTATCAGCATATAAGGGAGCCTTCTGGTATAAATGGTTTGAAGCCCCATTGCAACTATAGCTATGCTATAGAAAATACGGCCAATAATAGGGAGGTGTCTCAATAGCTGGGATTTATATTCTAATCAAATGTACTAATCATTCGTCTTTCTTTCAAGGAGAATTTGTTGTATGCATTTTTTTATGTCAACAATTCGCCAAATACATTTTAGTGTTATTTTTAGCGTTTAAATACTTGCTATGAAAAACCCCAAAATTGAAACTCATTTCGAAGACAATATCCTCTCAGTAAAATTTCTAGACAACGCAGTTATTGAAGATACCGACATAGAACAGATTTATGAATTTGGCAATCAAAAAGCTAATAGGAAGCCTTATTGCATAATATTTGAACCTGAGAACCATTACACGGTTACCGAAGACGCAATTGAGTATATTATAAGTAATCCGCATGATAAAAACATTATTGCAAAGGCATACATAGTAAATTCAAAAGAAGCCGAGATGAAAAGCAGAGCTCATTTAGCATTTGATCACCCTTCATTAAAGCCATTTACTTTTAAGACGTATGCCGAAGGGAAAAATTGGCTGCTAAGTAAGATGCATTCATAGGTAGCCTTTTTGTTAGTCAGTTAGCCCCTTCCCATTAAGGATTTGTCGTATCCATTTTTCAATTCTTGCTTCGCGGGTTTTAGACTGTTTGGCATCTGCAAAATAAAAAAGATAGGCTCTTTGCCGACCAGGTGTCAATGCCTTGAATGCCTTTTTCAAGTTAGGCATTTCATCTAGTTTGTTTTGAAACTCTTTAGGTACAGGAAAGTCTGCTGTCTTTTTCTTGATCACTTTCAAGCCGGCTTTTTCTACTTCAATAGCTTCAAAAATATAAGCTTTGAGTACAGGGGCCAGTTTAATTATTTCTTCAACCGACCTAAACTTAATCCAACGCCCCGCCTGTGTTAGGGTGCCGGGCTTAAGTAAAATACCTTCAGTATCGCTTAACAATGCGCCCTTGAAAAATGCCAACGCAACAGATTCTTTGAATCCGTTTATTCCAACAATGTTCTTTTTGTTAAATGTATAAATAGGTACGCTCCACTTCACTTCTTCCATCAAGCCACAATCGAGAATGATCATTCTCAATGTTTCTAATTCCTCTTGCCACTTTTGGGCTTCCGCAAAATATATATCAGCTCTCGGGTTCATTATATTATTTAATTATTTACCCTTTACTAATATCTGTAATTATTTTTATTGCTTCTTTTCTCCCATAAATATCCAGGAAACACCATATCTGTCGAAGAACTGTCCGTAGATTCCCAAAGGCATATCGTGTAATGGTTGAAACCAATCTTTGCTTGCTCCTTCAGAAAGTTTATCAAAAACTTCTTTTAATTCATCATAGTTACCGCGTGTAATAAATACGCTAAACATATTACCCCGTAAGGGTTCAAATGCCGGCGAGGCCATCCAATCTGTAGCCGAAATAGTAATATCGCCATTTACTATGCTGGCATTAATTATTCTATTATGCTTTTCAGGCGGAAACTGACTTTTCATTGGAGTGTCACCAAGCTTAGTGAGGGTTAATTCTCCTCCCAGGCATTTATGATAAAATGTCATTGCCTCGGCGCAGTTTCCATCGAATAAAAGAAATGGTATGGAACGTAACATATGTATAATATTTATTACAAAAATATTACTTTTTGTGCTTGTTATATGTGCAGAATTATATGTAACCTCAATTTGTCTTCTTCATTTGTTCAATGGCTTTCCATCCTTCCTGAGTAACACCCATAATTTCAGTAGCTACACCAAGTGTTTGGTAAGTGTCAAAAAAAGTCATTCGCGCAATAGGATGGTCCACTTCGCTAATAACGGTATACTTTTGTTTACGAAGATCGCCAGTTATTTGGCTAAAATCATTAATCGGCAAACGGAAAGCAAGATGCTGTGTGCCACCTAAAGGATATTTAGCTAAGTAGTCGTGAAATATGCTTTGGCCCGAAATTGGCTGGATGAGCTCTATAAAGGTACTTCCATTGTAGGTCTGAGTAGTTAACCATTCGCCTGCCACTACTTTGCCATAATATGTCATTCCCAAGTCCTGTGCACGTACATGTTCCGGCTGAGGAAAAACGGCAACACCAAGTGTATTGCCGAGAAATTTTACTGCAGTATGAATATCAGGAACTACCCAACCAATTTGAGCAAATTCTAATTTTGCTATTGTGTTGTTTATATCATTCATAATAATTATACATAATTAATTTGAGCAAGACGTCAAAGGATCAATTGTTGACAACAACCTTCCTGTTATCTGGCCTAAAGTACCAGGATAGAACAATGAAGATCATTTGAAATACAGGCCCAAGAATTGATTTGACATTGTAATCGGATATTGCTAAATGAGAAACAAGTGCTCCGCTCATAGCAAAGAAGAAGCCGGCATAAGCCCACTCTTTTAGTAATTTAAACTTAGGAACCAAAATGGCTATAACACCCAATATCTTCCATACACCTAATAAAGTTAAAAAGTAGACTGGGTAACCTAGAGGGGTTATTAGGTCAACCATCTGTTTGGTTCTCATTACTTGTTGCAAACCGCTCGAAAACATTCCCAATGCCAATAAACCTGTGGCTATCCAATAAGTAATCAATTTTCCTTTGCTCATATTTTTATGTTTTAGTTTGTTGTTATAAATTATTAATCGTCGATCCCTTTTCCGTTGAGAATATGCTTGGTGTATTTAGCAACTCTTTCTGAACGGGTTTTAGATTGTTTTGCCTGAGAAATATAATACATGTATCCTCTTTGCCTGCCTGGAGTTAATGCATGAAAAGCTTTTTTCAAAGCCGCATTTTCTTCTAATGCATTCTGCAGTTCTTCAGGCATTTTATATTCCGAGGTTTTTTTTAACTCTACTTTAACTCCCGCTTTTTCTACTTCTATAGCTTCCTTTATATAGGCTTTAAGGGTAGGGGCTAGCTTTCTTATTTGGGCAACCGAGGTGAATCTAATTTGTCGGGGCACTTGTACATTGGGAGTTTGTTGTATCAATATGCCCTTTGCATCTTTCAATAAGGCACCTTTAAAAAATAAATAGGCACAATATTCTTTAAAGCCATGTATAAGCACTATGTTCTTATCTCCCAGGGTATAACATGGGTTGCCCCATTTCAACTCTTCGGTTAAGCCACAATCAAGCGCAACGGTCCTTAGTTTACTATATTCCGCCTGCCATTTTGAGTCTTTAGTAAAGAACCAATCTACTTTGGGGTTTGTTTCACTCTTTGCCATGATATATTATTTTAATTTACTTACTATCTCCTGCATCCTGTCGTGTGCCATGCTGAGTCCTTGTGCGAAAGGCATTTTTAACTGCTGGTCTCTTAAAACGCCCGATTCATATATTGTATGTGTTGTTAGCTTGCTTTTGTGGTCGTCAAGTTTCTCGAAATTTAGTATTTCTAATTGAACACCTAAGGGAGCATTCTCCATTTCAAATGTACGGATGATTTTTTTGTTTGGTATAATATCATGGAATACGCCACTGGCGCTAAACACAACCTTACCATTTGCATCGGTCGATTGCTGCTGGTAACTACCATGTTTCTTGCCTTCGAACTTCAATAATTTAGAAGTGGCATAGGGATTAGACATCCATTGCTCAATAAGTTCTGGATCGGTATGTGCTTTAAAAAGCAATTCAACAGGTAGATCAAATTCCCGTGTAATCATCAGGTCCTGTTTGCCATCTTCAGCAGTAACTTTTGTTTTCTGTTCCATGGTGTGTTATTTTAATTTGTTCATAATTTCTTGCATCCTGTCGTGTGCCATGCCCATGGTATAGCCTGAAGCACCGGGCATTTTAAGTACCTGATCTCGTATTGCACCCGATTCATAAATTACATGCAGGTTGAGTTTGCTTGTGTTATCAGTAAGTGCTTCGAAATCATAGATCTCGAGCTGTACCCCAATAGGCGCATTCTCTACTTCAAATGTTCGAATTATCTTCTGGTTAGGTATAAACTCGTGAATCACCCCATGAACGTTTGATACTACTTTCCCTTGCGCGTCGGTCGATTGCATGTGGTAGCTGCCGTGTTTCTTTCCTCCAAACTTCAGTATTTTGGCTGTAGTATTGGGGATCGCCTTCCACTGTACAATAATTTCAGGGTCTACGTGAGCCCTGAAAAGCAATTCAACAGGTAGATCAAACTCCCTGGTTATCGTTAAATCTTGTTTGCCGTCTTCGGCATGTACTTTTGTTTTCAGTTCCATGGTATGTTATTTTTTAGGTTTATATTTTTTCATTACTTCTTCTAGTTTGTTATATCTGTCATCCCACATTTTACGGAATGGTTCAATAAAATTTGCTACTTCTTTCATGTTTTTTGCGTTAAGGTGATAATATATCTCTCTGCCATTTTGCTTTTGCCCAAGTAATTCACACTCTGTTAGTATTTGCAGGTGTTTTGAAACGGTTGGTCTTGCAGTGTCGAAGTTCGATGCTATTGCTCCCGCAGTCATGGCTTGTGATGCTACCAATAGGAGTATGGCCCTTCTGGTTGGGTCTGCTATAGCTTGAAAAACATCTCTGCGTAAATTCATTATGTAGTTATTTGGCTACAAATATATGTGAAGTTATTTAGCTACATATATGTTTTTACAATTATTTATGAATTATGTGGATATATTTGTGTGAGTCTATGAAGGCAAAGGCAACCATACCATACAATCTTGTTATCTCTGTTTTAATTACGGTGTTATTCTTTATGGTTACACATAAGGTATATCACTTGCCATTTTCGTACGGAGATGATCACCGTGCATTAGCTATGCTTCACCCTGATAAGGCCTCTGTCTCATATAAAGCTGCGCTGTATGGCTATACACCTGATTTAAAAGGCACCTTTGGTATCGATGCACATTTGGGGCGTTTCAGGCCACTGACCTGGGCTTACGATGAACTGTTGTGTAAGATATGTGGTGATAATACCCACTTGTTTCGTTTGTCGAATCTTATTATCCTGTTTCTTTCTGCATTCTTCTTACTTGGCATCTTTACTTGTTTTGAAGTTGACCGACTTTCGGCTTTAATAGTTGTAGCCGTATATGCTTTTGGCCGTAACAACGAAACCTGGTGGACCCTCATTCCTCCGCCACAAGATTTGGGCGAAATGCTTTTACTTGCCGGCATGTATGCCTGGTTGTATTATAGAAAGAAAGGCGTGATGGGCTTCTATGTATTGCCTGCATTGCTATTCTTGTTAGCGGGTATTAGTAAAGAGAGTTTCATATTCTGTGTTCCTATATTGTTGTTAACCGATTACTTGTTCTTTAACCCAACCAAGAAGATATTCTCTAAAGAATATCTCCTTTCTGTTCTTGCCTCGTTGTTGCCGTTCCTTGGTTTGCTTGCTATAGTTCTTCACATCCATAAAATATATTCTTACTCATACCCTGAATCAATATTGTCCATTGCCATATATAACACCTTCCAGTTTGTGGGAGCGGCGGCGTTCTTTCTTTCGCCAATTGCATTGTTGATTCTAATTCGCAATACTCTCGAAAGGAGCTTCCTGATTAAATTGGTTGTAGTGTTTGCTATTTGGGGCATTGTTCAACTTGTGTTACTTAAAGGTATTAAGCTCGATGACCAGCATCATTATCTTATCCCTTGGTTGATATATCCTTTCATATTGACTGCAATTGCTTTCAGTGAGATCAGAAAATTGTCGGGTAGGTGGTACTTGGTTATGTTGGTTGCATACGGAGCAGCCATATTGTTGTTTGTCAAGAACACTTATGCTAACACTTCATCGTACACTGCTCAGTTGCAGGCTTACTATAATATGATAGATACGGTTCAGAAAGATACCGCTACACCAGAAATCGTTTACCTGGGTGATAATGCCTGCCTGGGCGATTGGATAAACGGCACCCGCATTATTATGGATTGCAAGGACATGAAGAAAGAACTCTACTTTGCAACTACAGCTACTTCTATTCCTGAATGGGAGAAGAGTTATGCAGCACATTCACCACAGAATGCCTTTAAACACATACAGCTTGATAGTGTATTCTATCCGGATGGCAAATGGGTGTTGCTGATTGAGAACCCTGCCAAGAACGGTATAGTGAACGATAGCATTACATTCTACAAACGAGCTGATTCAAGTTTTGTGAAGATTAATGGTAAGGAACGTTATATACAAGGGCGCTACTATTACTTCTCAATGCCTTACCCAGGGCGATCTGTGGGCGATATACTACGTGGCAACTTCAATGCTGAGAACCGTAAAGGCTTCTATGCTATTAAGCTGGATGACTTGCGCTATCTCTATGAACTCAGGCTGGGTACAGGTTGCTAAGCCATCATTATACTCATCCTCAACCCTTCTCTATTTAATAGAGAAGGGAGAGTAACAGTGTAAGTTAATGTATGTCATTTCCCCTCTCTACTGGTAGAGAGAGGTGCAGGGGTGAGTCTAAGCCTTGAAATGCTCCACATGCTTTTGCAGCAAAGGAAAGAACTCTGTAAAGTCAGCTTTGTATAGTTCAAAGTCTTTCTCTAATTCATTAACGGCTTCATCCATAGGGGAGTAATAAGCCATCCGTTCCGATAAGCCCTTAAGCGCCCTGCGTATGCCTTCCGGCTTAGCGTATGATGTCAACCAATCGTGCTTGCTCATATAGGTAAGTATAACGCGACTCTTCTCAGGAAACTCAGCCTGGTGGTGGCGAAGTATAGCGTAAGCATTCTCAACAAAGTCCTTAAGCGGTATGTTCGAATAGTCGTTCCAGTATTTGGCAAGGAAGTGGTCGTAGAACATATCCGTAATAACGCCTGAGAACTTGCCATAAGTAGGAGAGAGGCGGTGCACGCTTTGCCTGTAGACAGGATGTGTATCACTAAAGAAATCTATCTCACGATGCATTTGAATGCCTTTAGCAATGCGGGGTCCGTAGTCATTGAACTTGTTACCCTTAACTGAATCTGCTATAAAGTTACCGACTATTAGCCCTTCGTCTTCTCCTGCCAGGTATAGGTGTGCAAGGAAGTTCACTGTATTTAGTTTAACGTAGGATCCTCAGGGAAATCAGCTACTACAGAGTACTTGCCGCCTTTGCCTTTCAATATCTCTTTCCAAAGGCCTTTGTAATTGGTCGCTTTAAAATGGTCAGCGCCACCGGGCATTACTATCCACGAATTCTCTTTTAGTTCTTTCTTCAATTGTCCTGCCGACCAACCCGAATAGCCCACATAAAAGCGGATATCCTTAGGGGTGATCTTCTTAATATCTATCAGGTTCTTCAAAGTCTCGTAATCGCCACCCATGTATATGCCGGGCATAATTTCAAGGCTTCCTTCTAAAAGGTCTGGTTTGGTATGCAGGTAAAACAGCTGGTCCGAATTTACAGGGCCGCCGTAATACATATCGTCATCAAACTCGGGGAAGTTATCTATAGCTTGTGTAGGGCTAACGTTAAGCTTACGGTTGATGATGAACCCCATCGTGCCTTTGTCGTTGTGCTCGG
>Ga0206844_10137_pt1 | contig 25186 bp, 24 predicted proteins | sample Alteio_BWOrgCont_22_FD_152907 | JGI IMG/M metagenome (GOLD analysis project Ga0206844, IMG submission 152907) | Enriched cells from forest soil in Barre Woods Harvard Forest LTER site, Petersham, Massachusetts, United States -... | ecosystem: Environmental > Terrestrial > Soil > Temperate forest >...
CGCCCCCACCATACAGAAGAAAGCTCGCCGAAATAGGGCTTCGAGAGGATTAAGGTCGGCAGCCAGATATAACAAAGCGCGCCGGCAAGAATCGCGACAGGAGCATTCGCCGCGATCCACCATATCCAGTCCCGTCTATCCGTGCGCCGCCGCAGCATGCTTATGGTCTCGCATGTGGCAATACAGAACACAGCAAAGATAGCCGAAAAATGCGAGGCGGCGGCAAGACATGCGAAAAAGGCATATCCTGCCAATGCGGAAATTCTGCGTTCCTTGCGCCATAACAGGTAACAATAAAATGCCAACGATATGAAAAAAAGAAATATCGCATAATGCCGTACAACGTAGGATAAAATGATGCAGCCACGGCTGAAAGCGATTAACGTTGCGCAGCATATTCCGGTGAACGATCCGTTCAGTTCTTCGCCTATCCGGTAATATAGCAGGATCAGCATAATGCCGAACACCAGCGACAATCCGCGCATAAACGCAGCATTATCAGAGATCATCATCCAGTAATGCGCCAGAATATAAAGCATCGGCGGATGGGTTTCATAGAGCGAGAACTGCAACACTTGCTTCAGGGTTGCGCCGCTTGCGATACTGGTATGCATGAATTCATCGACACTGTAGGCATACTCATTTACCCCGTGTACGCGAATGAATACGGATACAGCGATAAGTAATGCAAGCCAGACGCGGATGAATGTCCTGGACAGCGTGGCGCCGGACGCTGAATCGGCCCCGTCCCCTTTGGTGGCACATCTTATCATTACAGGATGAGATATAAATAAGCGTGCGGACTTTGGCAAGCGCTGCAGACCTAAGGGCTCCGGCTGTAAATATCAAACATACAGCCCGTGGCCTGGTGCGACGCCGATGAATCATCATTCTGATCGCCATGACATTCGTCTATGGTGGCAGCATAGTGATAATGGCTCCAGGCTTCCTTAAATTCAGGCACAGTACTAAAAAACTGAGGGATATTCAGATCCACGACCCGGCCGAAAAAGGCGGGCTTGCCACTGTCCACAAATATGATTTCAGGCTTGCGAAGGGTAAGATCTTCCGCGTAGGCACGACCGACATAGTCCACAATCCAGCGATTTTTTGCGGCGGATTCCTTGTTTTCTCCCACCAGCTTGGGCAACATCCATAAATGATTAAAGCGCGTATCCCAGCCTGCGCCCGAAAGGCGCGACACCTTGACCCATCTTTCAAAATCCAGTGACATAAAACCAAAAGAACGGACGTTATGGCTTAAGAGATACTGTACAAAGGGCTGGCTTCCTTTACAGCCCAGAACCGGATCACAAGGCCCCACGGTAAACGCTTTGGCATAAAGGAAAACTATCAACCCCACATTGAGCAGAAAATTAATAATACAGTCACGCGCGCCGAAGACAAACGGGCGTGAATTCAGATTCTGCACGTCGTGTTCGCGCTTAAGCCAGCCAAATTCCCATAACACCCAGCCATTGGTGAAGAGCAGTATGCACAGCAGCGGATTATAAGTATATACCCAGCCATTATTCGCCAGCGCATAAGCGGCAAAAGCGCAACAGACGCCGATGAAATAATATACGTCCTTGCGGTAAGGCGTGGCAAAACGCGCGCGGAAATCCGCGAATGTCAGGCCTGCCGAGAAAAAAGCAAACGCCATATAAATTAGGCCGTTTTCCCTATGGCTGAAGGCCGAATAGGTTGCCATTGCCATCGGCACAACCACGGCAATATATTCCGGTGTAAAATACCAGATACAAATACAATACACGAGGGTAACGGCATAAATAATGCCGTTCTCCAGACCGCTTAAAATGGAAAATGATCGTTCGCGGAGCATTACCAGCAACTGAAGCACCGCAAAGATGATGACGGTATGCGGCTTTATGCAGAAGCCCGCCGCTGCCAGCAAGCCGATGCCAACCCGGATATGCAGAGGAGGTTTCGCAGTCGCAAGCCCCGGCATAAGGCGCAGCATGTAGGGGAAAATCAGCACCAGCATGAAATGCTCGCGGTCAAAGAAACAATACGGGGGAGGAAAAAAGACAAATACATAGGCAAGCAGCAATGCGAACTCCACTTGCCTGCGCGTATTTTCTGCAAATGCCGGATGCAGCCGTATCAGGCGCACACTCAGCCAGACGCAAACCGCTGAAAGCCCAAGCCCGATGAGCGACAGCGCCTCATAATCGGCAAGGCCTGGCACATGCATCGATATCCATACAGGAATTGCATAAAACCAGATGATGAGAGGCAGATTGGGCTGAAAAATATCCACGTAAAGCCTGCGCCCGTCCACCCACATGCGTGCGGAAAATAACAGCCAATCCTTATCTCCGGTAAAGCCTGCGTACACCTGCATATACGCGACAACAACCAGCAGGAGAATGGCAAGACTGAAGGCAATTTTTTCACGTCCGGTCATGGATCGGCATTATGACTTAAGACCTCTTGCAATGCCAGCAATTCTAATCATAATCTCCACATGTCCTCGACTGTTTTAATCTTAAACGGCCCTAATCTTAACCTGCTCGGGATGCGGGAGACAGAGATTTACGGGCTGCAGTCGCTCGACGATATACGGCGCATGTGCGACGAATGCGCGGCCTCCCTTTCTTTCAAAACGGATTTCAAACAAAGCAATCACGAAGGCGAACTTATCGGCTGGATCCATAGCGCGCAAAGCAGCGGTGCCAAAGGGCTTATCATCAACCCGGCAGGTCTGGGACACAGCTCGATTGCGCTGATGGATGCAATTTTAAGCGTCCGTATCCCTTCCATCGAGGTGCATCTTTCAAATATTTTCAAGCGCGAAGAATTCCGGCACCACACCTACACTTCGCACGCGGTGAACGGCGTGATTTCCGGCTTCGGCGCCCACAGCTATGTGCTGGCGCTCCATGCGCTGGGCGATCTTTTAAAAAAGCATGCTTAAAGTAGGGCATCGCGGCGCATGCGGTACAACGCCTGAAAACACGCTTACAGCATTTAAGAAAGCGATCGCACTGGGTGCAGACGGCGTCGAACTGGATGTGCATCTTTGCAAAAGCGGAGAGCTTATAGTCATCCACGACGATACGGTGGACCGCACTACCAATGGCCATGGCGCGGTGGCGGAGCTGACACTTGCAGAAATTCGCGTGCTGCGCATAGAAGGCGGCGAGCATGTGCCAACGCTTGAAGAGGCGCTTGATGTCATCACGGGAGCTTATTGTTTTATTGAAATCAAACATCCCGGCGCGGCCCTGGCGGTAGCAAGGCTGATAGCACACCGGGTGAAGCAAGGCTGGCCCATGGATCGCCTGTGGCTCATTTCTTTTCATCACGGCGCACTTACAGATGCGCTCAAAGCCTTCCCTTCGCTTTATACCGGCGCAAGCTTTGAGAAGCTAACGGTGACCAGCGCGCAGCAGGCGCACGATTTAGGCGCACGCGCCATTATGCCACATCACGGCCCTCTCACGCATGAGCGCATAGATCAGGCGCAGGCGCTTGGCCTTAAAGTGATCTGCTGGACGGTCAACGAGCCCTCCGACATCACCCGCCTGCAACGCCTCGGCGTAGACGGCATCATGAGCGATTATCCGGAAAGATTAGGCATTGGGGAGTAGGGATTGGGCATTGGGGGATCGTATTTGGCTAATGATTTTTCTTAACTATTTTGCTTGCTGATTCTTATTCCCTAACCCCTAATGCCTAATCCCCAATGCCCACTACTGCCCCTCAATCCCTTACTTCTGAAGAACTGCTGGCCGCTTATGCGGGCGGCTATTTTCCCATGGCCGACGGCAGACATAATGAGGAGCTGCACTGGTACGCGCCGGAAATACGCGGCATATTGCCGCTGGATGCGTTTCATGTACCGGCGTCTTTGCGCAAATTCATGCGAAACTGCCCGTATGAGGTGAAGATGGATACCGCGTTTGAATCCGTCATCCGCGCCTGCGCCGATGCAGGCACATCTGATCGAAAGGACACATGGATAAACGATACGATCATCGCGCTTTACTGCGAACTGGCGGCTATGGGCTTTGCCCATAGCGTGGAATGCTGGCAGGAGGGGAAACTCGTGGGCGGGCTTTACGGCGTTTCCCTCGGCGGAGCGTTCTTCGGTGAAAGCATGTTCAGCACAGCCACGAATGCAAGCAAGGTCGCCCTTGTCCATCTGGTGGAACATCTTAAAGGGTGCGGCTTTCTGCTGCTCGATACACAATATGTCAACGATCATCTGCTGCAATTTGGCGTGACTGAAATCGCGCGCGAGGATTATATGGAGAGGCTTGCGCAAGCATTAGCGGCGAATGTCAGGTTTCAGTTATGAAGATGTCCCCGATACAGGATAAAATTTCCGTGCTTCTCGACAAGGAAGAGGCGCTCGTACTGTTTGAAATGCTGGAGCGGCTGGTGGAAGAGCGAGAAAAAGAATTGCTACCGCTGCTTGAAAGCTCGGCGGAATTTGCCGTGCTATGCCGCCTGGCCAGCCATCTTGAGCAGCACCTTAAAGAGCCGCTATCGGACGATTACGAGACTCTGCTTACAAAAGCCCGGGCACTGATTATTAAACAAAGCGGGCGCTATCCGGGCTTAGAGGAAAAATAAGATCAGGTTTTGAATTCCGGCTAAAGCCCGGTATATATGGCTCTATGCGTAAACTTTTTCTTGGCCTTTTTGCGGCATTCAGCGCCTTTGCCTTTTATCTCATGGTGGCATCCTACTCGCATGCCGACTTGAATAAATTGCCGCCGCTTGAATCCGGCGATCTCATCTTCGAGACGACGCTGACCAACCAGACTGCCGCCATCATGCTTGCCACCGGCAGTATTTATACACATGTCGGCATCATCCATAAAAATACGGACGGCTACTCCGTCATCCATGCCGCGCATCGCGTGAAAGAATCACCGCTGTCAGAATTTATCGAGTCTGGCTGGGGAGAGCATTTTACCATCCTGCGTTATCCGGGGCTCACACAGGCCCGGCGCGACGCCATTGTTAAAGACGCGGAATCGTTCATAGGGCGCAATTACAATTTTGAATTCACCATGAAAAGCAAGGATATCTACTGCAGCGAGCTGCCCTATTTCGCATTTGAGCAGGAGCATCTGCCAATAGGTAGCTTGCAGAAAATCGGCGACCTTTACATGAACAACCCGGCCACGCGCGCGCTGTTTGATAAACGCTGGCGCCAGCATCCGGCCTGCCAGGCTCCCGGCATGAATGCCGACGCCTGCTGGAAAGCAGTGATGGACGAGCCAATCATCACGCCTGTGAGCCTCGCGCACGACCCAAAGCTGGTGCGTATATACAGCAATTATTTGTTTTAGATAATGCAGTTTGGATTCAATATTACTTTTGAACAGCTTTACACTCGCGCCGGGCTGATTGCGCTCGATGCTGCGTTTGTCCGCGAACTGGCCGCGCGCGATGCAACGCTGCATAACCGGCTTGTGACCGCGCGCCTGAGTCCCGGCGCGTTGCCCGACAAAGAACATTCACAGCTGATTATTGATCTTGCCGCTCCCCTGGAAGATTTCATCGCCGAGCTGTTTAATATCCGCGCGCAGGTGGCGGCGCTTAAAGCCAGGCATTTCGCGTTAAGCCCGCTCTATAGCTGCAAGCGGCTCTTCGTGCAACGGCGCGCGATGAAAGCCATAAAGCCTGAGGAAGCGGGCAAGCTGGATGGGGAGGCTTTAAGAAAAGGGATGGAATCCGTGGTTCGTGGTCCGTTGTCCGTTGTCCGTGATCCGGATCACGGATCACAGATCACGGATCACGATGCTTTTGAACTCGCCTTCGCCACGCACGTCATGCAATGGCTTGATGCTGCGGAAAAACACGAAGAAGAACTGCGTATAGCCACGCACTATGCCGCATGGGCGGTGCATACTAGCCAAGGGCAGCAAAAACATGCTCACGGGATTCTCTTCAAAGCGCCGCGCAAACTCGATATGCAGCATCTGATAGCGGTGCAGACGGAAGTTAGGGACGGCGTGACAGTACTTAAAATCCCGGCCACTCACCGCAGGGCGCGCGAGGGATTTGATCTTACCGATGACGGCGGCACACTCGCCAAAGCGCTCGATGAAGCGAATTACTGCATCTGGTGCCACAACCAGGACAAGGATTCCTGCGCGAAGGGCATGAAAGAGAAGGTTACAGGTTACAGGTTACAGGTTACGGAAGAAACAGCTAAAACCTATAACCTGAAACCTGAAACCTTCAAAAAGAACGCGCTTGGCATCACGCTTGCCGGTTGCCCGCTGGAAGAAAAAATCTCGGAGATGAATTTCCTGAAATCCGAAGGCATACCCATCGGCGCGCTGGCCACTGTCATCATCGACAATCCGATGTGCGCGGGAACCGGGCACCGCATCTGCAACGACTGCATGAAATCCTGCATCTACCAGAAACAGGAGCCGGTGAATATTCCGCAGGCCGAAACGCGCACGCTGCGCGACGTGCTGGAGCTGCCTTATGGCTTTGAGATTTATTCGCTGCTCACGCGCTGGAATCCGCTGAACCTGCATCGCCCCCTGCCCCGCCCTGAAACCGGACGCAAGGTATTGGTCGCGGGATTAGGGCCCGCAGGCTATACGCTCGCGCATCACCTGATGAATGACGGTCATACTGTTGTAGGCATCGACGGGCTAAAGATAGAGCCGTTACCGCAGGCAATTTCCGGCGTGACGCCACTGGGCGAGTTTGTAGCGTTTGAACCCGTTGCCGATATAAGCGCGCTGTTTGAGCGTCTTGATGAGCGCCCGCTTGTAGGCTTTGGCGGTGTGGCCGAATACGGCATCACCGTGCGCTGGGACAAGAATTTTCTTAAAATCATCCGGCTGCTGCTGGAGCGCAGGCGGAATTTCACGATGATTGGCGGCGTGCGCTTTGGCGGCACCATTACGATAGAATCGGCATGGCAGATGGGATTTGATCACATTGCGCTATGCATGGGTGCGGGCAAGCCCACCGTGATTGAGATGGAAAACGGCCTTGCGCGCGGCGTGCGTGCGGCGTCGGATTTCCTGATGGCGTTGCAGCTTACGGGGGCAGCAAAACGCGATTCGATTGCCAATTTGCAATTGCGTCTGCCCGTCGTGGTCATTGGCGGAGGGCTTACCGCCATCGACACCGCGACCGAAGCGCTGGCGTATTATCCGGTGCAGGTGGAAAAATTCCTTTCGCGCTATGAAGCCCTTGGCGAAGATGCGGTGCGCAACGGCTGGAGTGAAGAAGACAACGAAATCGCAAAAGAATTTATCGCCCATGCACGCGCGATCCGCGAGGAACGCAAGAAGCCCAAACCGGATGTTTCAAAACTGCTCGAAAGCTGGGGCGGCGTGAAGATGGTTTACCGCAAGCGCCTCATTGACGCGCCATCTTACCGGCTCAATCACGAGGAAGTTGAAAAAGCACTAGAGGAAGGCATTGCAATTGCGGAGGGACTAGAGCCGGTGCGTGTGGAGCTCGATACATGGGGGCATGCGCGTGCTGTGGTACTAAAAGACGGAGCAGGCAAAGAAATAACGCTGCCCGCACGAGCCATATTGGTTGCTGCAGGCACTAATCCCAATACTGTGCTTGCGCGCGAAGCGCCCCAGCAGATTACACTGCATGGCAAATATTTTCAGGCAGTGGATGAAGAAGGAAAGCCGGTTTCTCCCCAAATGGTGGCAAAACCCGGCACGCCACAGGTGCTGATGCATATAGAGCCCGATGGCCGCGCAATCAGTTTCTTTGGCGATCTGCATCCGTCTTTTGCGGGCAATGTGGTCAAAGCCATGGGCAGCGCAAAGCAGGGATATCCGGTGGTAAGCAGGATGCTTAAGAAGGTGTCAGGTGTCAGGTGTCAGGTGTCAGAGAATGAAGCTGAAACCTGTAACCTGAAACCTGAAACCTTTATAGCCCATATCAACACCCAATTGCGTGCCTCTGTACATAAAGTCATACGGTTTACGCCTAATATTGTTGAGGTAGTAATTAAAGCGCCGCTGGCCGCGCGGATGTTTGAGCCGGGGCAGTTTTACAGGTTGCAGAATTTTGAGGCGAATGCACTTAAGGTGTCAGGTGTCAGGTGTCAGGTGCCAAAAAATAAAGCTGAAACCTGTAACCTGAAACCTGAAACCTCCCTTGTCATGGAAGGTCTCGCCATGACCGGAGCCGAAGTGGATAAGAGCAAGGGACTGCTTTCCATCATCGTGCTTGAAATGGGCGGGTCATCTGACCTCTGCGCCACGCTTAAAGCTGGTGAGCCGGTGGTGCTGATGGGCCCAACGGGGACCGCCACAGAAATCGTGCAAGGCAAAACCCTGCTGCTTGCAGGCGGAGGGCTTGGCAATGCGGTGCTGTTTTCCATCGGCCGTGCCGCACGCGACAAGGGATGCAAGGTGCTTTATTTCGCAGGGTACCGCAAAGCCATTGACCGGTACAAAACCCAAAGCATTGAGAATGCCGCTGATGCAGTAGTCTGGTGTTGCGATGAGTCACTGGCCTTCACCCCGGCACGTCCTCAGGATAAAAGTTTTCACGGCAATATCGTGCAGGCGATGGAGGCGTATGCGAAAGGAAAATTGGGCGAAGCTCCGATCCCGCTTCAAGCGGTCGATCATATCATCGCCATCGGCTCGGACAGGATGATGGCCGCAGTAGGAGCGGCGCGCCACGGGGTACTTAAGCCTTATCTGAAGCCCGGACATACGGCGATTGGCAGCATCAACTCGCCTATGCAGTGCATGATGAAAGAAATCTGCGCGCAGTGCCTGCAGCAGCAGGTAGACCCCGAAACGGGAGCAGTTACGTATGTCTATTCCTGCTTTAATCAGGACCAGAAGCTCGACTGCGTGTCTTTTCCGTTCCTTGGGCAAAGGCTTAAGCAGAATGCGCTGCAGGAGAAGCTCACCGCCCGCTGGATTGACGCATGCCTGATTTCTCTTGGAATCCGCGCATCTTTGGCGCAAAAATAGCCCATGGTGGCAATACAGGCAGTTTGGCTTCACTGGCCAGAGACAAAGGCCGTTGCAGAGGCAATTACACCCTTGCGCTTCGTGGGCGGCTGCGTGCGCGATGCGATCTTAAACCGCGAGGTGCGCGACGTGGATGCGGCGACTCCCTTGCCTCCCGAGCAGGTCACGAAGCTGCTTAAAGCCGCTGGCATCAAGGCAATACCCACCGGCATTGATCATGGCACGATCACAGCAGTCGCGGGCCAGCGGCATTTTGAAATCACGACGCTCAGGCGCGATGTGACGACCGACGGCAGGCACGCCACCGTGGCTTACACCGAGGACTGGAAAGAAGATGCGGCAAGGCGCGATTTCACCATGAATGCGCTTTACTGCGACCCGCAAGGTCAGGTTTTCGACTATTTCAGCGGTGCGGCAGACGCCGCCGCGGGCCATGTGCGTTTCATCGGCGATGCGCGCGCACGCATCCGTGAAGACGCACTCAGGATCTTGCGCTTCTTTCGCTTCTTCGCCCATTACGGCAAAGGCGCGGCAGATACAAAAGGGCTTACGGCCTGCGGCGAGCTTGCAGCACTCATCGACTCGCTTTCCGGCGAGCGCGTCGCGCAGGAAATGCTGAAATTACTTGTGGCCGACGCGGCAAGCGAGGTTGTGGGGCTGATGCAGCGGCATAGTGTCTGGGAACATATTGTGCCAGCAATTGTGAAAACGGAAACGCTTGCGCAACTTCCCCAAACCATCCGCAAAACGCAGCATACGCCCGATGCACTCATAGCGCTTGCCCTGCTGCTGCGCAGCGTCTCCGGCGGCACGGCAGCGCTGATAAACACCATCATCACCCGCTGGAAGCTCTCCAAAGCGCAAGGCAGGCGGCTGGAGTTGCTGTGCCATGATAAATGGCAGGCGGCAGAGGATAAGGAATGGAAAAAGCAGATACGCGCATGGGGTAAGGAATTGTTTATCGACCGCGCGGTGATTGCCGTTTGCGAAGGCGCAGAGGAAGCGGCGGCGCTCGCTGCAGTGAAACTCGCGCGGGAATGGAATATCCCGGAATTTCCTGTAACCGGCGACGATCTCATCGCCTTGGGGGTAAAACCCGGCAAGGAATTGGGGGCCAAGCTCAAAACGCTTGAAACCGCATGGGAAGAAGGCGGTTATGTGGCAACGGCTAAGGAATTGCTTGCGCGGCTGTCCTAGCTGCCTATATCCTGCCGCCCTATGACTGAATCCCTCACCTTCGCCGTCCCCAAAGGCCGTATCCTGGAAGAACTGCAACCGCTGCTGCTGCGTGCGGGCATCACTCCTGAGCCGGATTTTTTTGATGACAACAGCCGCAAGCTGCAGTTTGCCACCAATATCCCGGGACTTTCCATCATCCGCGTGCGCAGTTTTGACGTCGCGACATTTGTTGCCTTCGGCGCAGCACAGCTGGGCGTTGCGGGCAGCGACGTGCTGATGGAGTTTGAATCGCCAGAGCTTTACGCGCCACTTGATTTGAGGATTGGCAAATGCCGAATCTCGGTGGCGGAACCCAAAAATCTTGCTGGTTCCAGCGACGCTTCACGCCTAAGCCATATCAGGATTGCGACCAAATACCCGCATATCACGGAAAGCTATTTCGCCCGCCGCGGTATCCAGGCGGAATGCATCAAACTTTCGGGCGCGATGGAACTGGCGCCGGGCTTAGGACTTGCGCAACGCATTGTGGATCTGGTGAGCAGCGGCGCCACGCTTAAAGCCAACGGGCTGGTGGAGGTGGAAAAGATCGCCGATGTTTCCTCCCGGCTTATCGTCAACCGCACGGCGTTTAAGACAAGAAACGCAGAGTTAAGCGAGTGGGTGGCACGGTTCAAAGAGGCGGTCGATGGCGCAAAAGCAGGATAAGCCCCCCGGCGAGACCACACAACATATCACTTCCATTGTGCTTGATGAATCGAGCCTCACCGCGCGTACGCAGGCGCTTGAGCATGAGCGGCGGGTGGCAATGGAAGACCTCATCGAATGGAACCATTTTACTATCAAAGGTGCGGACGGTCCCTATGCGCTTACGCTCAAAACCGCGGAAGGCCGCATTATTTTTGCCATTACTTCGCCCATGCTCAAAAAACCTGCAATACTTGCCATCCCGCTGGCGCCCTTCCGGGGCATCATCCGCGACTATTTCCTCATCTGTGAGAGCTATTTCGAGGCCATTAAAACCGGCAATCTGCCCAAAATCGAAGCCATCGACATGAGCCGCAGGGGCCTGCATAACGAGGGCTCCGACCTGCTCATCACGCTACTGGCTGAGAAGGTCGATATGGACTCTGAGACCGCGCGGCGCCTGTTCACGCTGCTCTGCGCGCTGCATATGAAATGAGTCTGCAGTTAACAGTTGGCCGTTGGCAGTAAATGCCTACTGGACAATGGCTTGATTTATAAGTAAACAAACTGCCAACTCTTAACTGCCAACTGTCAACTCCCTCATGCCCAAAGAAGAACTGCTAGAATTTCCCGGCACCGTCATGGAACTCCTGCCCAACGCGATGTTCCGCGTGAAGCTGGAAAACGGCCACCTGCTCATCGCAGTGACGTCCGGCAAGATGCGCAAGAACCGCATCCGCATTCTCGTGGGCGATTCCGTTACGGTCGAGATGACGCCGTATGATCTGACCAAAGGACGCATCAAATTCCGCCATAAGGACGGCAGCGGAGCCCCTGCCTCTAGTTGAAGTTCTTTTGTCATCCCGAACTTGTTTCGGGATCCACGGTGCAACATGCGAGGTCATAGCGAATGATGGGTGGATGCTGAAACAAGTTCAGCATGACAGTAAATAATCTTCTTAAATAATTTGAGAGTGACCGTGCATTTTATCCTCGCTTCCGCTTCGCCCCGAAGGCTTGCTTTATTAAAGCAGATAGGCATCACGCCCGCGCAAGTCATTCCTGCACATACAGATGAAACGCCGTTCAAAGAAGAACTTCCTCTGCCTTACGCAAAACGTATGGCAAAAGAAAAGGCGCTGGCAGTTGCAGCGCTTCACACAGACTCATGGGTGCTTGCCGCCGATACGGTCGTAAGCTCAGGGCGGCGCATATTGCCTAAAGCAGAAGATGAGATTACGGCGCGCAAATGCCTGAAGCTGCTATCGGGCAAAAGGCATCGTGTAATCACCGCCGTCGCGCTGGTGAAAGCAGACAAGGTTCGCGAAAAGTCCGTGATGACCATGGTGCGTTTCAAGCGCCTGACACCTGCGGAAATCGATTCCTATATCGCAAGCGATGAATGGCGCGGAAAAGCGGGAGGTTACGCGATTCAGGGGCTGGCCGCGGCCTTTATCCCCGCCATCAACGGCTCTTATTCCAATGTCGTTGGATTGCCGCTGACAGAAGTAAAGGCAATGCTTTCTACTTGCTAAACGCATCACCCGGCAGCAGGCCGCCCAAGGGCCGCCCGCCGATAAGGTGCATATGAAAATGCGGCACGCTTTGCGAAGCATCCGGTCCGTGGTTGGCAATCAGCCGGTAGCCTGTTTCAAGCACACCGCTCTTGCGCGCTATCTCGGCAATGCTTTTAAAGAAATGCGCCTGTATCTCAGGCGGCGCATGCCGCGAGAAATCGTCAAACGAGACATATTCGCCTTTGGGCATGATGAGTATGTGCACGGGCGCGGCAGGAGCGATGTCTTCTATCGCCAGCAGCTGCTCGTCTTCATAGACTTTTTTACCCGGAATTTCGCTGCGAATAATACGCGCAAAAATATTGCTCTTATCGTAGCTCATAGCACCTTGCATGCTTCGTTAAATTCGAGTCTCGGCCCACGCGGATAGAGCTTGGCTGCATCGCCGTAGCCTATATTGCACAGGAAATTGGATTTATACGCGGTGCCGCCGAAAAACTCAGCATCGACTTTCGCATTGTCAAAGCCCGACATCGGCCCGCAATCAAGCCCCAGCGCACGCGCCGCGATAATGAAATACGCGCCCTGCAGCGTGCCGTTCCTGAAAGCAGTCGTAAACGCGGCCTGCTCCTTGTCCGGCCCGATGAAAGAATCTTTTGCCTTGGGCAACGCCGGGTAAAGCCGCGGGAGCAACTCATAAAACTTCATGTCATAGGCGATGATGGCGGTCGCAGGCGCGGTCATTACTTTCACGACATTGCCTCCCGCCAGACAGGGCTTTAAGCGCTCTTTGGCTTCCTTGGATTTCACGAAAACAAGGCGCATAGGGCAGCAGTTGGAGCTGGTCGGGCCCCATTTGCAGAGGTCATAGATGCGTTGAAGTAATTCGTCTTCTACCGGCTTATCCTGCCACGCTATGTAAGTGCGCGCGTTACGGAAGATTACGTCCAGTGCGGTATCGTCTATAACGGTCATAATATTTCCTCTAATTTATCCGTTGAGAAGGAGGTACTTTACCCGTGGTCCGTTGCAGTTCCATTATATCAGGCAAGGTTTCCTTTACAAATTTCTCCACACTCTCCTTTAATTCCTTATCACCAATTTCTTCAATGGAGCCGTGCTTTTCCATCAGTATTTTTCTGGCCATCGCCGTTGCCAAACCATAAAATATACCCATACCTCTTTCTTCATTCAGGCTCCCAAATACCGGATTAAGAATTTCCTGTATATCTTCGAGCAACCTTGAGTCGGCTTTCACCAAAGCGATGATTCTGGCTTGCAGGGTTCTAATAGCTTCCTGAGCCTGCGCGGGATCTTTTTCCTTCGCCATAAACAACCTTCACGATTTGCGTGACTTTTTCTCTTCAAGACCCGAAACGCCTTCGCGGCGTTTCAGCTCGGCGGCAATATCGTCCGGCGTTATTCCGTGTGCCGCCCAGAGCACGGTTAGATGAAACAACAGATCGGCACTCTCGGCAATAATCTCTTTATTGTCTCCGCCTGCGGACGCAAGCACCGTTTCGGTCGCCTCTTCGCCTACCTTCTGTGCGATTTTTTTTCTGCCTTTGGCAAACAGGCTCGCCACATAGGATTCCTCCACCTTCGCATTCTTTCTGGACGAAACCGTATCAAAAAGCTGTTGGATAAAATCTGTGCCTGCCATCTTCAAATCCTAACGGGAATCTTTGCCGCCTGCAAAGCCTCTTTCGCCTGCGCGATGGTATAAGTGCCATAATGGAAAATGCTGGCCGCGAGCACGGCGCTTGCGTGGCCTTCTCTCACGCCTTCCACGAGATGCTCAAGCGTGCCCACGCCGCCTGAGGCAATGACGGGGATGTTCACCGCATCAGCAATCGCGCGGGTAAGCGGCAGATTAAAGCCCTGTTTGGTGCCGTCCCTGTCCATCGAGGTGAGCAGTATCTCGCCCGCACCATATTCCTCCATGCGCTTTGCCCATTTCACCGCATCCAGACCCGTGGCATTGCGCCCGCCATGCGTAAAGACCTCAAAGCGATCTGCGCCCACGGACTTTGCATCAATCGCCACGACAATGCACTGCGCGCCGAATTTCTCCGATGCCTCGCGCACGAATTCAGGCCGCTTCACTGCCTCGGTATTAATCGAGACCTTATCTGCGCCTGCGAGCAGGAGCTTTCGGATATCCTCCAGCGTGCGCACGCCGCCACCCACGGTAAGCGGCATAAAGCATTGTTCGGCCACACCTTTTACGACATCATATAGGATCGAACGATTATCGGAGGATGCAGAGATATCCAGGAAACACAACTCATCCGCGCCCTGTTTGTCATAAAGCTTGGCCTGCTCGACCGGATCGCCCGCGTCTTTAAGCCCGAGAAAGTTCACCCCTTTGACCACGCGGCCATCTTTTACGTCCAGACACGGAATGATGCGGATTTTGAGCATGGATTAATTAAATATTTACAAATAATTAATGAGTTTCTGAAATGATACTGGGTAACAAAAATAGCTGAAAAACATTTTCAGATTTGCAGCCTACCGCGGAAAAGTCTCATAAAATGTGGAGAATGTAAATGGCTGACGGTGAAAAAAAATATGCCGGAGCTGCGGAAATACCGGATAGTTTAGGAATACAAATCATTGCGTCGCTGCATAAGCTCGCCAAGGATAACGGACTGATTTCCGAAGACGCCTATAAAGCCTATATGGAAATGCGGAGAATGAATCTCCCTGTGTTTCTGGAAAGCCGGGAAGCCTATAAAAAAGAACTGGATGGGCAGATAGCAAAATTCAAGGAGTTGAGTGACGAGAAAAAATTTGAAATTAGCCAGCTGATGGGACTGGAAACCACGGTATTAAACGCCTTGCATACCGCTGATCGCAAGGGAAGGATCGACCCGGTTAAAGAGAATATCCACGATTTTCTGATTACGGGGCTTTCATCGGGAAAACGTGAAGAATTCATCAGGCATGTGCATCAGCTGATTGAACAGGATCTGCTTATCAGCCTGGTACACACCATGCATCCCACGATCTATCATTCTCCGGCGCATTTCGCATTCGAAGAAACTCTCACGAAAAACCTGGAAAATATGGCTTCACCGCTGGCCCGATCCCACCCTGATCATAAAGGGATCAGTCCTGAGCAGGATTTCCCCGGTATTGAGCATATCCTCGAAAACTATATTAAGGCCCTTAAGACGGACAAGGCAGCTATCAGCCATAACCGGAAAATAACGGTTCCGGAGGAAAATGCCATCGAACAGGAAAATCTTGATGGGCTGGCGAAATATGCAGCGCAGTTCAGAAAGAATTGGAACGATGCAGTGACCGAACTGAGCGGGATGGGTGGAAAAAGAAAATTGACTGCGGCAGAACGGGATCAGTTGCTGATGAATACCCTGCGCGTGGAATGGCGCACCTGGGGCCAAGGCTGTGACGCGGACGGACGTACGGAAGCTACATCTTCGGTGCTTTACGACACGATTCAGAATTATTCAAAAATAGTCCCGGGAGGGCCAAAGACGGTCCCGTTGCTCGACCTGCGCCAGAATGCCGCAGAGAATCTCGATACAGTGAGCGCGCTTATCCAGGGAAAATATCATAACTCCAGCAACGCCAGCAATGGCAAGGACGGCGTGACCCATCCCAGCTTTGGAGAAGGACCGGAATTTAAGGAGTTCTGCGATAAGTTCAGGCAAGTCCATCTCGGAGACAGTTTGCAGAGAAATGATACAATCCTTCAGGAAATGCCGGAAGGCACACAAACTAAATGTATCCAGACACTCCTTAGAAGAAATGAGCAACTTTCTCCACCGGAATTGCAGGCGGATGTAATCCGGTTTCACAAGGCATTTACAAAAGTATTTGAGGCATTCAAAAAGAATTCCGGAAATCGGGAAATTATCAGCCAGGCTGGGCTTGACCCCGATAAAATCACATTTCTCGATCTGGTTAGCAATCGAGAGGCAATTCGCGGCGTTGAAATCCTGGAAGCAAAAAGGTCGAATATGGCAAATGCCCAGCCGCCAGCAAGCTATCTATATGAGGAATTGATAGAAAAAATGAAAGACGAAGGATTTGAATTAAAGGAATCGGGCCAGTTTTATACCAGCGATGAAACAAAAGCCTCACGCTATCTTTTCCAGAATACTTTTAAACTTCAGGATGGGATCCGTATCCCTCTGGATGTGAAGAATGGAGATGTTCATGATCTCAACGAGCAAGAGCAAGAGGCCAGAAACACGCAAAAACGTATCTGCTCCGATGTGCTCAAACGCCTGATTGTGATAAACGACGCAATCGACAAGGGACAAGAGCATAAAGTGGCGGACCGCCACCAAATCGCTAATTTTGAGCATGCCCGCGATTTCTATTCCTTGCTACTGCTCTTTAAAGAGGCGGGGCTGGTGGAGATGCATGACGGGGAAGTTACCAAAGTCAAGATGGGCATACAGCCCCTGATCGAAGACAGCAAGACCATGCGCAATGCCGATACGATGTTTGAAGAGATACTGAAAGATCCTATCGCGCGCAGCTATTATCAGAAACGCGGCGTGGCGGAATTCATGCTAGGATGCAGTGATGGCGCCAAAAGCGCAGGTAATTTCGCTTCCGAATGGGAAACCCGCGAATGCATCCGCAAGCTGGATAAAGTGTTCAAAGACAGTGGCCTTAATATCAAAACCCGTTTTTTCCGCGGTGTGGGGCGCGGCGTCGATCGGGGCAGCCCGATTGAATATGGCATGCATGATTTCAACATGCCCGATTCAGCGACGGAAACCGGCATCTACGATACGACCATCCAGTCCGATCTGCCGCTTAAAATGCGCATGTCGTCTTCTTATGGCAAAGATGCGTTCGGGCAAATGACGTTGGGCACACTGCAGGGCGCCGTTACAGCCCGAATCAGGAAAGCGCATCCGGCGGCGGAGATGAAGGCCCGCGAAGAATCAAACCGGCTTGTCATTGACGGGATTGCCAGAGCTTCAGAAGATGGATTCAAGAATCTAATCGGACTACGCGACACGGATGATCCCAAACACGACGCGAACACGGAGACAGCAAAAGATGCCGCTCTCGTGGATTTCTTATACCATATCCCCGACAATGATTTCAAATCCTCGCGCTCCAAGAGCCGTGATCCCCTTAAAATGAAATTCGCCACTACCCGCGCTGTGCCGGTGGAATATTTATTCAATATGGCGGGGCTGCCTGTTCATAACGTGGGTCTTGCCGGTGCGCTTCAGAAATTTATCAATGGGCATGGCGGAGGCGAGAAAGGCATGAAAGCAGTGGCTGAACTCTATAAGCATGATCGTTTCTTTGAAGGCATGATCACCAAAATAGATAAGGCGATGGATCTTTATAACCCGACGGTGGCACTGAGCTACGCTGAGAAATGCAAGCCAGAAACCCGGGAGCATATCGAAAAAATTATTAAAGATCTCGATAAGCTCCCGAAACTTATCCATCAGATTGCCGCCACAGCGAAAGCCAGAGACGGGATCACAGGCGGCCCTGTTCACGTGATTCAGAAGCGCAAATTTGATAAGGCTCTCCGTTTCTTTGGATCGCAACCTGTTGTAAAAGAGACAATCTCTGCCATGAGAGACTTTGGGAAAGAATCATTCGTTCCCCTCGAAGATATTCAAGACCGCAACTGGCAGCAGACGACCGAACGCAGTAATAATAACCAGATCGGGCTGCGATCCGCCACGGCCGTGGATCAGGATAATCTGACGCAGATGGCGCAAGCGATGCTGTTATCTTTTGGTGATATCCACACGCTCAGGAAGGGTTCAATACAGCAGCAGACATTACTTAATTCGGTTTTTGTCGCCTCCGAGTCGGTGTCGAACCGGTACAGCACCGAAGGACTGCGCAATATGGCATCACCCGCCTATATGGCATCGCAAATAGCAATGTAGAAACGCTATTTCTTCCTCAGCTTATACAAATCCTCAAACGCGGATTTGGTTTTCTTCAGCGCCTTGCCGCGCCCGGAGAGCGACGGGTTATTCATGAAATATTCATGCGCCGAAAAACTTTTCTCCGTGAACGGCACGCGTACATATTCGCCGCCCGGCTGCAGCACCCACGAATTTTTTTCGTCCTTGATATTGGCGACCATAATCTGGCTCATTACCTGCGCATGCACGGTGGGGTTTTCAATCGGCATCATCGCCTCGACGCGCCAGTCGAAATTACGCGGCATCCAGTCCGCTGAACCAATATAAACTTTTGCATTGGGTGACGGCAGGCCGTGACCGGCGCCAAAGCAGAAAATCCGTGAATGTTCCAAAAACCGCCCGACGATGCTTTTGACCCGGATATTCTCCGACAGCTTTGCCACTCCGGGCTTTAAGCAGCAGATGCCGCGCACAATGAGATCGATCTTCACCCTGGCCTGGCTTGCCGCATAGAGTGCGTCAATAATTTCCGGATCCACCAGCGCGTTCATCTTTGCCCATATCTGCGCGGGCCTGCCGGCCTTGGCCATCGCGACCTCGGCCTCAATCAGCTTAATCAGCGTAGCGCGCATACTACGCGGCGCAATGACGAGCTTGGTAAGTAATTTGGGTGTCGTGTAACCGGTCAGGAAATTAAAAAGCTGCGCAACGTCGTGGCAAGCCGCCTGATCGCAGGTGAAGAAGGAGAGATCCGTATAAACCTTTGCCGTCGCCGGATGGTAATTGCCGGTGCCAAAATGCATATAGGTACGAAGTTTGCCTTCGACCCGGCGCGTCACCAGCGACAATTTGCAATGGGTTTTTAAATGCACGAAACCATAGACCACCTGCGCCCCTGCGCGCTCCAGATCGCGCGCCCATTTGATATTAGCCTCTTCGTCAAAGCGCGCCTTTAGCTCTACCACTGCCGTTACGGACTTTCCCGCCTCCGCCGCTTCGATAAGCGCCTGCACGATGGGTGAGTCATGGCTGGTGCGGTACAATGTTTGTTTGATGGCAATCACGTCCTTGTCGGCTGCCGCCTGGCGGAGAAACTGTACCACGACGTCGAAGCTTTCAAACGGATGATGCACGATAAAATCCTTGGCCTCAATGGCAGCAAAGCAGTCGCCGCCATAGTCGGTGATGCGCTCTGGAAACCGCACACTGTAGGGCGTGAATTTCAGGTCCGGACGCGGCAGATCGTAAAGCTCGGCAAGTGTGGAGAGGCCTATCATGCCTTGCGTGGAAATCACATCTTCGGACTCGATCTGCATCTGGGTCAGCAGAAACTGCACCAGCCGCTGCGGGGTGGGTGACGCGATCTTGATGCGAATGACGCGTCCGCGCCGGCGGCGCTTGACCGCGCGCTCGAAATGGCGCACGAGATCTTCCGCCTCTTCTTCCACTTCCAGATCCGAGTCGCGTACGATGCGCAGCAACGTTGAGGCAATTTTCACAGCGCGTGGGAACAGCGCCTCCCAGTTAAGCTCGATAATATCTTCCAGGCGCACGAAGCGCTGTATTTTCGTTTTTTTCTTGCCCGTTGCGGGCAGCGCGATAAAACGCGGCAGTTTTGGCGGAAAAGGCAGAACGGCAATCTGCTCCTCTTTTTTTGCGCCGCGCGTAAACAGAAAAAGCTGCGCGATGCCAAGGTTAGGCAGGAACGGAAAGGGATGCGCCGGATCGATCGCAATCGGCGTCAGTACGGGATAGACGTTCTCAGCGAAATAGCTGGCAAGCCAGTGGATATCGTCTTTGGAAAGCGCAGCGCGCTCCAGTATATTGATACCGCTTTCTTTTAACTCCGCACGCAGCTTAGTCCAGCATTTCTGCTGCTGGCGGACGATAGCGCCGATGCGCTCGTTGATGCGCTCAATCTGTGCCTGAGGCGTGAGGCCATCGTCGCTGAGCAGCGTAGTGCCCATGCGTACATGATCGAGCAGTCCCGCCACGCGTACCATCATGAATTCATCGAGGTTCGTGGCCGAAATGGAGAGAAAATGCACGCGCTCAAGCAGCGGATTACGCTTGTTGCCTGCTTCCTCCAGCACACGGTTATTGAATGCAAGCCAGGAGAGTTCGCGATTGATAAACCTTCCCGCATGTTGCAGCGCAGTACGTTTTTTACTGGATTTATACGACATGCGGTCAGTAAGTTAGGGTGACTTTACGACTAGGGGACTCTATGACTAAGCGACTTTACGACTTTTGAGTCGCTTACCCTCTTAAGTCGTCTGGTCTCATAGTCGTAGAGTCGCACTATAACTCAACATACAGTTATGAAAACCCTTTATTTATTGCGCCACGCCAAAGCCGAGCCGGGCACCAAGGTGATAAGTGACCGCGACCGGGTGTTGTCTGCACGCGGGCGCGAGGCGTGCGACGCTGTCGGTGCATATATGAAAGCAAAGGAATATCTACCTGCTTTTATGCTGTCTTCACCATCGGCGCGCACTAAAGAAACGCTGGAACACGTAGCAAAAGCCTTAGGGCCTAAAAACGTCGCTCATCGCTTCGAGGAATCGCTTTATCTTGCCACCGCCGGGGAGATACTGCACGCAGTCCAGTCGCTGGGAGATGATATTGCTTCTGCGATGGTGGTCGGCCACAATCCCGGAATGCATCATCTCTCCCTGCTTTTGAGCGAACCCAGACACACGAAGTTGCGCACGACGCTCGAGCTTAAATACCCCACCTGCGCGCTTGCCGTGCTGCGCTTTGCCACTAAAAGCTGGGCCAGCATTGCCCCAGGCTTTGCCACGCTCGCGGATTTTGTGACGCCGGGCGATTTGTAAAGCGCATGAATCCTTCTCACATACTGCGCTCCCGCCGGTTTCTGCCGCTGCTACTCACCCAGTTCTTAGGCACATTCAACGATCATTTTTTCAAGACCGCCGTCGTCATGCTGATGACCTACCGCATCTCCGACGAGATGCATGTTGACCCCCAGAAGCTTGTCACACTCACTGGCGCATTTTTTATATTGCCCTACACTCTTTTTTGCGCCACCGCCGGCAGACTCGCCGATAAATTCGACAAGGCCGCAATAGCCCGCATCATCAAGCTGGCGGAGATCGTGTTCATGTGCATGGCCACACTCGGTTTTCATTTTCACCTCGTGGGACTGCTTTTTGCGGTGCTGTTCTGCATGGGCGCGCATTCGGCTTTCTTCAGCCCGGTCAAATACGCCCTGCTCCCCGATCACCTGCGGCACGACGAACTGATGGAAGGCAACGCCTTCATCGAAGGCTGCACGTTTATTGCCATTCTGCTGGGTACGATCGTGGGGGGCACCATGCTGCTGCGCCCGCACGGCGAGACGGTTGTCTCCGTCATCATGATTACCGTGGCGCTGCTCGGGATGACTGCCAGCCGTTTTATCCCGCCTGCGGCGGCGCATAGCTCCTCTAAGCGCATCCGCTGGAATATTTTCCGTGAGACCTGGGAAATTCTTTCCTACGTCATCAGCAGACGCAATCTGCTTAAGGGCAGCCTGGCCAATTCCTGGTTCTGGTTCATCTGTGTCGCATTCATGACGCTGTTTCCGGCATTCACCAAGCAAATCATCGGCGCGGACGAGGACGTAGCGACTATTTTCCTTGCCGCCTTCGCCATTGGCCTCGGCGTGGGTACTATCTCTTGCGGAACAATGCTTAAAGGCAAGCTTTCCCTGCACACCGTGCCGTTCAGCGCCATCGCCATGAGCCTGTTTATTTTTGATCTCTACTATGCAAGTCCGCATGGAATAGCCATACATCAGGGCGCGCTCATGACACTGATGCAGTTCCTTCCTCTCCTCTCCGGCTGGCGCATCGTGTTTGACCTTTTCATGCTGGCCTTCTGCGGCGGATTTTACATCGTGCCGCTTTATGCCATGCTGCAACAGCTCTGCGAGCCGCGATTCCGTGCACAGACCATGGCGTGCCATAACGTGATGAACGCTTTTTTCATGGTGGCTTCGGCGGCAATGGCACTGATATTCTTTGCGCTTGGTCTTGGCGTCGCCGACGTATTTCTTGCCACCGGCATCCTCAATCTGGGCGTGGGACTGTGGCTGCTTACGCCCGCGGGAAAACTCTCAGCCGCAAACTGATTATTTATCCTTGTATTTTTCCACGAGCTTATAAAGACCGTCCGAAAGCTCTTTGCCGAGCATCGCACCGTCACCGGTAATGTTCTGACGGAAGATGACGATAAGGGTTTCGATATGTTTGGAGATCACCATCAGATGCTCCGGACATGGATGAAACTGCTTGTTGCAGAAATCGTCCAGCGACTTGGCGATCTGGGTGGCAAGCGTAAACCCGAATGTGCCCGCCTGCGATTTGATGACGAAAGCCGCTTTTGCAAGTTTCTTGATTTCAGCCTCGCACACAGCAGGATCCGCTACCGCTTTGTCATAATATTCCTGCAGCTGGCCGATATCTTTTTTCACCCATTCCAGGAAGCTGTCCTTGTGTTCATTGATAACTGCCTGTGCCTTCTCAACATTTTCGTGGCTGAAAAGTTGCTTGATGTCGACGTCTTCGCCAATGATTTTCTTTAAGGTATAATCCGGAGGGACTATCCGGACTTCCTCGTTTTCTTCATCTTTGGGGACAAAGGGATCATGGGGTTCATTCATAGCTTACTCCCTCCTGCGCTTATCCGATCCGTCAGGCGGAAGCGTCGAGCGTCTGCGCCGATCTGGTCCGATGAAAGCATTACTCATGATAAAACTACGTGGATTCTCAATCAGCTTTACGATGCGATCGCACAGTGTGCGGGCGGAAAACGGCTTTACGACGAATTCCGTTACCCCGATATCGCGGGCCGTCTCCACATGGTGCCTGTCGGCATTGCCGGTGAGCATGATGATGGGCATGAAACGATTGGGAGAATCTTCATCGGTCCGCAGATATTTAACCAGCGAGATGCCGTCCATCGGCGACATCTGCCAGTCAGTAATGACCATGTCGATTTTCTCGGATTTTAACATTTGCATGGCCTGCGTACCATCCCGTACCGTATGAATATTGGAAAAACCAAGGCTTTGCAGTACCTTGGAAACAATGAGGGCAATGCGGCGATCTCCATCGGCAATCATTACGCCAATCTGGGCGAGGCGCGATGAATAATCTTTATTTAACGGTTTTGCTCCGGGTGGCAGGCTCATGTTGATCTCTTTTAACTATTTGCAGCACCTGCGTAAAGCACGATTTTCACTGCAATATATTTTTCACAACCGGGATAGTGATTTCCCGCCGGTTCTCCAGAGCATAGGCCTCCAGAGCTTCCGCCAGTGCATGTGCCGCCACAAACGAGCGTTCCATGCGCCTTACGCAATAGGTTATCACTTCCTCATTCACGCGTAGCTGGTGGTCGGCGAAGCATTTGAACAGATATGCTTTAAGCAGGGCTTCGTCGGGCGCATGGATAACGGCAGCAGGAAGTGCCAGCAGACGCGAGCGTAAATCCGGCAGCGTAAATGGCAACTGTTTTGCTCTCACGCCCGATGTGAGCAACAGAAAGAGCCCTTGCGTTTCCGCATGGCGCAGCATGTGGAAGAGTGCGGTTTCGTCTATACCCGAATGAATATCTTCGAGGACGGCATGACTTGCCCCCCGCCAGAGATGCTCCGAAGACGCCGTCCCAATCGTTTGCCTGCCGATGCAGACTGCCTGCGTGCGTTCCGCCCAGCACGCGGCAAGATGCGTCTTGCCGCAGGCTTCAGGCCCGCTGATGAGCACGGCCGGGGACTGCGGGTGAGGTGGCCATGCGCCCAGAAACCGCGCCGCCTCGGCATTGGCCTCTGAAAGGATGAAATCCTGCGCAGCGTAGCTGGGGGGCGCAGCAAATTTAAAGGCTTGTTGAAGCATAGATTATGCGGACGACTCCCCCCTGTAGAGCGTGCTGTGCAGATAGTGCGTCGTGGCAAAACGCGCAAGAACGCCAAGCACCGCCGTTACCGGCACAGAAATGAGAATGCCCGTAAAGCCAAAAAGCGACGCACCTGCCAGCATCCCGAAAATGATCCATAGAGGATGCAGCCCGACCGAGCTTCCCACCAGTTTAGGGGTAATCACGCTGCTTTCCATCAATACGCCCGCGCCGTATATCGCCATCACCCCGATAATATGCGTGCTGTCGGAGAATTGCAGCAATGCAACGATGAGGCTGACGGTAAAGCAGCTTAAGAATCCCACAAAAGGGATAATCAGCAGCAGTCCGCTCATGATCCCGATAAGCAGGCCGAACTGAAGTCCGAGCAATGACAGAAGAATGCCGTAATAACAGGCAAAAATCAGACAGACATTCGTCTGACCGCGAATGAAGCCCGACAGAGTGCAGTCAATGGCATGCAGCAGCTCGTGAATGATTTGCGCCTGATCGCGCGGCAGAAGCTTAAAAAATTTCGATACCACTACATGCCAGTTGCGCAGCAGATAAAACGCCACGATAGGCGTAATGAAAATGAGCGAAAGAATATTTAAGATGGCAAGCCCCGAATGCAATGCGCTGCCCGCTACGTCGCTTGCCCACCCTACCAGCACCCCGCTGTTATTGGCGATTGAATCTTTGAGACTGTCTACCGGACTGATGCCAAAGAGCATCCGGTAATGATCGAGCTCATAGCCATATTTTTTCTCCAGACTTTGCAGATCGGCTGGCAACTCCTGCAAAAGAATGATGAGCTGGTGAATAACAGGCGGCACCAGCAGCACCAGCAGGCCGATAGCCAGCGCAAAAAAACTTATCGTAATGACGGCAGCTGATACGCCGCGCGACCAGCCCAGGGAGCGAAGGCGCCGCACCGCCGGATCAAGGAAATAGGCCGCAAGCATGCCCACCACGAAAGGCAGCAGGATGTTTCTGATGAGCGTAATAAACCCCAGGAAAAGCAGCGCGCAAGCCAGCCAGAACCAGA
>Ga0206844_10130_pt2 | contig 25158 bp, 18 predicted proteins | sample Alteio_BWOrgCont_22_FD_152907 | JGI IMG/M metagenome (GOLD analysis project Ga0206844, IMG submission 152907) | Enriched cells from forest soil in Barre Woods Harvard Forest LTER site, Petersham, Massachusetts, United States -... | ecosystem: Environmental > Terrestrial > Soil > Temperate forest >...
TCAGAAACTGTTCCCGCCGACTCTTCCGCGCGTGCTTCTCAAAGCTCGATTGATTCGCAAATGTTATCTGACGCAACGCGATCTCCAACCCTCTTCAACTTTATCCAAGATCAATCCGGTTGCGCGACTTGCGCAGAGGTTCCCTAGTTCAATGCCAGAACGCTGGCATGGGGCCAATTAGCTGGCACCGTGCGCTCGATAGCGCTCTTCTGATTGTGCGGATAATCCGGAATCGCCGCGAACTTCTCTCTGATTCAACTTCGTTATGGACGCAGCAACGGCATTTGGCAACTGAGTTGCCTGTTCAGAGTGGCAAGTCCCTCACTCGTCCTGCTGATGCAACGAGAAAACATCTGCACGAGAAAACATCATGGAGCTACATCCTGGGAACCAATCGGCGGTTTGTTCGATTCCGTTGTCTTCGCCATCCAGGAGATTTGTTTTTCATTCGGATTGGAGCTATTTCATTGCACCGAATTGCAGCACGCTCGTTCGCTTTATTCCCGGTATTAATATTCGTCTCTGCTGCGGCGCAACAATCAGGAACTTACAGTCAAACGCCTCAGGTTGTTCAGCTGCCTGCGTCGGGACGCACGATGCAATCGTCTGGAACGGTCAGTTCGCAACAAACGACTTCGATAGGAACAGGATCCACGATCCTTCAGCCCTCCGTCACAGTGACGGGCGACTATCAAGGAAGCGTCTTGGGACCGCCAATCCCCAGCGGCCCTTTAAGACTTTCACTGCTAGACGCGGTACAGCGCGGATTGCGGACTAGTCTGGGAATTGTCACGTCGGGGGTCTCGTCGTCCATCGTTCGCGCCGAACGCGCGCAAGCACTCAGTCAATTGTTCCCTCAAATCACGGCCAGCATCGGTGCGACGGCAAGTCAGATCAACCTTGCGGCGTACGGCCTGAACACGATTGGGTCCGCCTTCGGTATTTCATCCTCCATCGTTGGCCCTTTTAACTATGTGCAAGCCCAGGGGAACCTCAACTGGAATGCTCTGAGTGTGACCAATCTCCGCAATTACCAGGCGGCGAATAGAGTGGAGCAGGCTTCGCACCAAGGCACGGGTGCGGTCCAAGGTGGAATGGCCTTTTCGCATTCTGAAGCGTGTCTTTGGATTGACCAAAGTGCGCTATCGCGGCCTGAAGAAGAGTCACGAGTGGCTGCTGGCGGCCTTCGCGCTCATCAATCTCTACCAGCACCGCAAGCGTTTGGCCCCGCTTGGGGCATAGTGTCTCTGGAGGCCGGAAAACGGCCTGCAGAGACAATCAACAGCACAGCAAAACCCGCCTTTCATCCGCGACTTGTGGGAAATCACAAACTACTCGGCTTCAGACTCTTATCGTTCAAACATCAGCAGCCTGTGCAGAGCTTCCCTAGATCTTGACCAGCACCAGAATTGCCGGATATGGCCTTCGACCCTTTGATCATGAGGTTCTTGGCCCCAACCTTCCCAATTCTGCGAGCCGGACGTGATCTGCGTCGTCCGATGATGTTGCCGCGTAGCGTTAAAGATTTCGCCCAAAAGGGTATGTGAACATCTTCAACGGCCTGTTGTTACTTCAGTAGCGCGAATTACGCTGCCGGGGAACATTGGCTGAAGCTGGGCATTGTCAAACTGAATGATGAAGGAATACATCTGGGCGAGCATTCCGCCATTTTGCGTATTGAAGTCGAAACAGACTACGTGGCTGACCGGCTCAGCGGGATCGGACCTCCTGCGCGGCTTGACTGCAATATTACCCAAGGCGCATGCCTTAGCGGCAAACATCACTTGCGCGACTTTGCTGCCAGCTGCCGGGATAGCGACGGAGGCAACAGTAATGGCGGCAGGGTGGCCAGCGATCGCATAGCGTGAGGGTTCCTGAGTAATTTCTGGTTGCCCGTACTGTTGGAGCTGACGCAGGAGCTGCTCACGGGTAAAGTGACCGAGTTCGATCGCGGTCCGAAGAGTTGCCGGGCAAATATCGTCAATGGTGGAGAGAGAAAATGAGGAACTTTCGCCTGGGCCGGTGGAGTAAGCAACAAGCGTCGATTTGATGCACTTCGAAGGGTCGACCGGTGTTGAGTTGGGCGGTGCAGGGACAAATGTGGCCGGATAGTAGTACGTGATGTTCAAAACGTCGTCATGAAAACTCTTTATCGATCTGGAATCTGATTGTCCGATAGCGTGGAGAAGTCTCGCGGTATAGGCAAGAAAGAGTAGAACAAACCAGGTCGATCGGAACGCTATTCTTTGGACCGAGGCAGACGCACCATTCATTTCATCTTTCCCTCCTCCGGCCTGGCAGGCTCGCTGCTGAATTTACTAGCAGGTGAGTTGCCAAAGAAAAAGGATGCGTCCGGGAAGGGCACAATGACCAGGCATGAAGGAGCAACATCAAAACTACAGGACAAGGCCAATTCAGGAGCCAACGCGGGGTGCCAACTGACTGGCCTGATGCCAGGGGTTTGGCATCTTCGCGAGGCGTGGGTGTACGCATGTTTTTTCCTTAATCCCGACCTGGTCAGGGAACAAGCTTTCACCGCTAAGATCAACGCGCAACCGCGAATCGTTGGGAAGCTCTGATAGCCAGGACAATCCTGCGGACGACCGATTTGGGAGTGATCAACTGCTGTCCTATCAAGCGCACTACCCAAACTGCAACTGCCTAAGCTACAGCGTGAATCAGAGTAGCTGTATGACATTCAGAATTGCAGGAACAACTGTTCACGAGGTGGACGTCAAATGATCAAACAACGAGTAAATGAGATGGCGGGTGCCCTGCGGAGATAGTTCCGCGCCAAAGATTTTCTGGGTGACGGCCAGGCCATGAGTGAGATTAATCATGATCACGATGAACTCGTTTGGCTTGAGTTTCATCCGGACATCGGAAGATCGCGCCAAATCCCTGAGGAGCTTCCCCCCGTCTCGGATCTGCTGCCGATGCACTTCAACAAATGCTCTTCGGATACTCTCGCTTCGAAGAGCTCCAGCTTCAAATTCAGCACGAAGGACGATCCAGTCAGGATCCGTGACCAGGTCCGCGATCGCGTCCCTCACTTTTTTAAGTCGTGCTTTGCCTGAAGGCTCTTTTTTGATGATTGCCTGAAAGGCATTCGTGTGCCGTGCCTGCTCCTCACGGATCACAGCGAGAAATAGCTCTTCTTTCCCGTCGAAATTGGAATAAAGGGCGCCCCGGGAATACCCGGCATCTTCCGCGATTTTCTCCGCGACCGCACCGCCGAGGCCATGTCGCAAAAAATGCTGCCGCCCTACCGAGATCAGTGTGGAGAGAGTCTGCGCTCTGCTCTCCTCGCGTGTAAGACGTTTTCTCGGTTTTGCGACGGTCCCAGGCATTTTGACGGCTATCCCCCTCACCGATCGGACGTTATTGCGGGCCCGGATCAGCCCTACTACCGAACAGAGATGCGGTGAGGCCGAACAACCGTTGCGGTAGCAAAGTCCGATCTGAATGAACAGCCTGCATCCAGATACAACCATACCGCAATTCTGGGTTGAAGCGATCAGGTTTGGATCAGTTTACCTACCCCACGGTATCTGGACGATTGGAGGCTACTGCTCCACCTTTTCCACTTGTATTCCCTTCGGTATCTTTAGTTCGGAGGTGTCGTCGGTCACTGATTGATTGACCGGGAGCTTATTCACGGTCAGACGTATCCGATGTCCGTCGAATAAGCGGTTAACATCAAGCGTCGAAGGAAACATTATGCCGCCGAAATCGCGGTATGGACCTTAGACGACCTGTGTTTCCTGGTTGCCGTTCGCGTCGTAGATATCCTGCCCGATTGGCAGTAAATCGCCCTGACCGAAGCGAATGACTCGTTGTGGTTTAGCAGTTTGCGCGGGCGCAGACTGTGGACTCCGCGGAAGGTCATCAAACACCATCAGGTCATACTCCGGCAACTGCATAAGTTGCTTAGTGCGAACATTCTCCTCCATCGTTTTCTCGTGGATGACGGACACAATCTGATTGGGCGCAATGTCGTGGATCAAAAAGGTGTCCATGAAGACGTTGGGGCGCAAATTCTCGAGAGGATTAGCTGCGAACTTCGTGATGGTATTCTTTCCCTGAATAATGCGATTCTTTGGGGGAATCAACAAGGTGAACACTGTACCATCGCTTACCAGATCCATCGCACGGCTATGCAGCACCGGCACCAAAACGAGCACGCGAAGCATGTATGACTTCCGGAAGAGAAGGTATCCCGAACACGGGGTGTAGTCCGTCCACTCGCTGCGGTCCGGTCCACTCACCGACACCGCGAAATCCAGAGCCGCAGTGAGAGAGGACACCTGTTGATATCGGTGGTCGATAATCTCGATCAACTGCGCAACGTCCGGATTGATCACAGGGGTCAACTCCGGCTGCGCCAGTTTTCAGGTATGGCTTAGACATCCGGTCACAAACGGTAGGAGCAGCACCAAGAGCTTCAACCAGTACTTCTGCATCTCATCAATCCCGGAGCAGAAGTCCGAAGGCCCTCCTGCTGTTCGTCAATAGCCGCGCCAATTAGGGTCTAAACATCCGGAAGATCATGAAGCCTGTTCCAGCCACCATTACCAAGAGTCCAAGAACTATATAGAGCACATACGACAGCGGAATATCGTCCAAATCGTCTTTCATCTTTCCTTTCCTCCTTGTCCAGTTATCCCCAAAGGCGAGAGTGGTCAGTCAAGTACAGAGAGATTGAGATCTGCCGGCGTTCCTCTGCGGGAAATCCTCAATGAGTTCGGAAATTCCAAGGAGGGAGCGTCCGTCATGGTTGCGTCCACCCCTTTCTTGCAAGAATGACTCCCATAGCAAAGCAGGCGACCGCGGTTACTCGTAACGCTGGTATATATGCCACTCCCAACCATGCGGTATAGATCGAAGACGGGGCTTGACTGGGAGCAGTACACAACCCCAGGATTCCGCTAATCATGCAAATGAGGCCCAAGATAAAGCAGAACCACAGCACTACGGCCGGAAGCATAGCAGGGGGGCTACCTTCCGGGTGAGCTTTCCCGGTGGCTACACCGTCCTGGTCGACTTCGGAAGCGCCCTTCCAGAAGGGACCGTCCCGGTGCTGGGAGGAGGGCTTCGACATGTCGGGAAGCCCGGGTTGGAACCTGCGCGATTCAGGGCTCCTGTTTGTGGCAACCATTGGGGCTCACTTCTGATCAACCGTTAATTAGATATATACAATACGCTTTCAGATACACTTTGTCTTTTAGATTATGACGAGACGTACCAGAGTACAACTGAGGAGAGCCAGATCGTGACGGAGTCGTCAATAAACAGTATGCCGGTTCCCGCTATCGAGAGGACGCGTTTCGTTCAGAGATCGATCGGCGGCGGTGGTTTGACGGGCTGGTCTTGACTACCCCGGTAGCTTTTGTTCCTGCTTGAAGAAAAAGATTGCGCCTTCCTCTCAGCACGCTCATCTATACACCATCGCGGGGCGAGAACGACATCCAGGGAGAAGATGCCAAACAGTAAGAACGTTATCGAATCGAACGGCATTTTATCAGAAGAGCATGATGACGGACTTCTCCGCCTTGCGCACCGATTAGATGTCTACCGAGATCCGGAACAGCTCTTGCGCGCCCTGCCCACGGAACTGCGTGGTCTGCTTGTTGGCAATACGTTGGCTCTCGTCTTTTGTGGCGAGCCGGAAACAACTTGCTGGCTCGCCGTTAACAGCAACGGCGAGCCGATCCAGGTCACGCCAGAAATCATCAACACGCAGAAATCCATATGCTCATGGGCACACAACCACCTTAGGCCGTACGTCGTCTCGCCGCTGACGCGAGAGACGCCGTTCTCCGAATTCACCACACTTTTTCAAAACTGGGGAGACAGGTCGCTCGGCGTGTTTCCTTTGAGCACTGTGACTCGCTGCCTGGGAGTACTGTGTATCGGTCGAGCAAAACCCGATGCCTTCTCGGAAGATGACATTCGCTTCGCCTCACTAGTCGCAGGTTTTGTGGCATTGGCGATTGATGATCGCATGGTACGAGCGCAAATGGAGGATGAGCGGACGAGACTAAAGCTCGTTCTTGATCTGAATAACAGCGTCGTCTCCAGTCTGGAACTGCGCGAAGTCCTGAAGTCTATCTCTCCCAGCATTCGGAGAGTGATGCGACTCGACACTGTCGCGTTGATTCTGCCGGAACGGGATGGCGCACAACTCCGTCTGTATGCCCTGGATTTCCCTGACGGCAAGGGGCTGATTCGCCAGGATACCGTGACCCCGGCTGATGGTTCGCTGACAGGTCAGGTTCTCCGCTCAGGAAAAGTCTGGGTAGGGGACGTCAACGACTTGCAACGGTTAGGTTTCAACTATGAGGTGGCATCGGCTGAAGGGATGGAGAGTATCTGCATGCTACCGCTCAGCCGGCGCAACCGAGCTCTCGGTGTCCTCTGCCTCGCCCGCCTTCGAAAAAACGCCTTCACCCTTCCGGAGATCGAGTTCCTCTCGCAGATAGCCGGGCAGGTTGCGATCGCGATCGACAACGCATTTGCCTATTGTCAAATTACGGAGCTCAGAGATCAACTCACGCAAGAGAAGCTGTATTTAGAAGATGAACTCCGCAGCGAGATGAATTTTGAGGAGATCATTGGAAACAGCTCCGTACTGCGTAACGTGTTACGCCAAGTGGAAGCGGTAGCTCCGACCGACTCTACGGTACTTATTCATGGAGAAACCGGGACGGGAAAGGAACTGATTGCGCGCGCAGTTCATAATCTCAGCGAGCGCCGCGCGAATGCATTTGTGAAGCTGAATTGTGCGGCTATTCCAACTGGTCTGCTCGAAAGCGAACTCTTTGGTCATGAGAGAGGGTCCTTTACAGGTGCGATTGCGCAACGCATTGGGCGCTTCGAGTTGGCGTCGCAGGGAACAATATTCCTGGATGAAGTTGGCGAGATTCCGCTTGATCTGCAACCGAAACTATTGCGCGTGCTGCAGGAGCGCGAATTCGAACGCCTGGGCAGTTCGAGGACGCTTCGCACCGATGCGCGTCTTATCGCGGCCACCAACCGCGATCTGGGTGCGATGGTTGGCGAGCAAACGTTCCGCTCGGATCTGTATTACCGGTTAAATGTATTTCCCATCCGTGTTCCTGCCTTGCGAGAGCGCGCCGAGGACATTCCGTTCCTTGTGCGACACTTCGCCCAACACTTTGCTCGCAACATGAAGAAACAGATTGAATCAATTTCCTCTGAGACGATGAACGCGCTGCTCCGTTACCCTTGGCCCGGTAACATCCGTGAGATGCAGAACGTGATCGAGCGGGCGGTGATTCTGTCGCGAGGTTCCGTCCTTCACGTTTCTCTCGTCGATTTGAAACGACAGATGGGAGAAGTGCCGGAGGCAAATGGGCTCGCAACGCTGGAGGAAGTTGAAAGAAAGCATATCCTTGCAGTGTTGGAACAGACGAATTGGGTGTTCGGCGGCCCAAACGGCGCCGCCGCACGACTCGGGCTCAAACGTCCAACCCTGCAATTCCGCATGCAAAAGCTTGGGATCGCTCGACCGCAGCGGTTCGTGCCTGTAAAAGCTCCGATGCAAACAAGCTAAAGCCGGAAGGCCGGCGGTGCCCCAACGAATCGGCACCGGATATCTGTGGCGTAGCGGGAAGCCAATCGTTGGGACCCCGACTGATTTCCCAGAAAACAGATAAATGATGCAATCGGCCGATAGATTGCCATAGAACTACGGGGGTCCTAAAGATTCTCGGCAATGTGGATGACGCTGAGGATGTGCTTCAGGATGCGTGGATGAGGGCCTCATAAGGTCCTTTGACCGCAGAGCGCAGCGCCGCAAGCCTATGCGTTGAACAGCAAAACCAGGCAAAAGAAAGTGGAGACCGAAGTCTCCACTGCAGTAAGAGTTTGCAAAACAACTAGAAGACGATGCTTGCCTTCAACTGGATGAGACGAGGATCAGCGTCGCCACCGAGGAACGAACCCAGGATCGAGGTCGGCGTGCTGACCAAGGTCTGTACCGAACCAATGTTCGTACTGTTGATGTCGCTGACCGGAGGTCCAAAGTTCGGATGATTGAAGAGATTGAAGAACTGAGCCCCAACCTGAAGACGACCAGCATCCAGGTGTGGAAGAGGAAGCTTGAAACCCTTCACAATATTCAAGTCAGTATCGGTGAAGTTAGGGGCCGTCGTCTGGTTACGACGCTGCTGTCCGAATGCCGTCGGGTCAATGTAATTGCCAGCAGTGGCAATAGCGCATGGATTGGCTGTTACGCCGGTGGCGTTGTTGAAGACTGCACTTCCGCCGCAGCTTCTAACGCCATTTACCTGTTGCGCAGGGAAACCGCCCGCCACATAGTTGGTTGCAACTAGAGCAGAGTCAGTAACTGTGAAGGGGAAACCGGTATGGTGGAAGACCGTACCGCTTGCCTGCCAACCATCCGTGAGCAGCCTTGGACCACCGAAGTAGGGCAGCATATAGACGTAAGAGGCAGTAAAATTCTGCCGTACATCGTAGTCTGCATTTCCATAGTTCTGCCGGATATTGTTCGGGTTTATAGGCGCCTCAAAATTGGTGCCAACAGGGCCGAAACCCAGGAAGCCACCGTTCGAGATCTCATCCAGAGCATGACTCCAGGAGTAGTTGAAGTTGAGCGTCAGCGACTTTGTATGACGCGAGACACCGACGATAAGACCGTTGTAGTTCGAGACCGCCCCATTACTGATCTCGTTAGCTCCGCCAAAGGAGCCGTTCGGAACGGTAGCTGGAAGGCCAGTAAAGTTGATCGGCGTTACTCCGTTGAAACCGGGCGTGCCATTGTTGACGCCGAATGCGTTCACGTTAGTATTTTGGACAGGTTCATGATATCCATGATTACCCACGTAGGCGATAGAGAGAACTGTGTCTCTCTTGCTGTCAAGGGCTTGCTCAACCTGAAAGCTGTACTCCTCGTAGGTTGGGTAGTGGAGCTTTCCGATTGCAGTGGCAAGCGACGGCGCGGAAAAGTTGGCAACGGTGTTCGAGAGCGTGCTGAAGCTCGCGCCGTTCGCAAAGTCCGCTTGAAAGGCCTGGTTTGAAGCGGATGCCACATTCTCACCGCTTGACGGATTGGCAGGATTTGGACTGATAAAGCCGACCGGTAGTCCAGGCGACGGCGGCATTGCCGTGCCGCCAAGCTCAGGTCCATTGATCGTGAATCCGACATTTACAGGCGCCTGATTCATGAAGTCGTCCACGACAGTCGCTGGAAATACGTCTGTGAACAGACCAAAGCCCCCGCGGACGATTGTACTGCCACCCGCACCAAACGGCGAGAAGGAGAAGCCAACACGCGGATTGACCGTTATCGCCTGGAGACCAGGGAATGCCTGATGTCCAGTAGCCAACAGACTTGTATACGGTGTTGTCGTGATGGTGCTCAAGGAAGCAAACGAGCTGGTCGCATTGGTGAAGCAGTTCGTATTGCAGACCGGGTTTGAGTCGTGCTCAAGGCGAATTCCTCCGGTTAGGCTCAAATTCGGACGAGGCTTCCAGGTGTCCTGGGCATAGCCTGCGAGGTTATAGAGGGCTATCGGTTGGGTATGATGTAGTGGAAACTGCTGGGTAAATCGTTCCACTCCGTTTCCGGCTTTGAAGTCTCCGTTCTCGTCAGCGAGAACCTCGGGAGTAGTGAACAACCCGGGACTATAGTCCGTCACATCGTCACGCCGGAAATAAGCACCGAACTGGATGGTATGACGACCGTGTGTGATGCTCACGTCGTCGGCGAACTGATAGTTCGTCACGTTGCGACCCTGGGGCCAGTTGTAGTCTATTCCACCGAGTGCGGTAAAGTTCCCACCAAGGGCGTTGAAGTTGAGCCCGTATGGAACCAGCGCATTCGCAGCGCCCAGGTTGGTGTTCGTAAAGACGGCACTATACCAGATCACTCCAAAGAGGAACTGATTGCTGATGTTCGAGTTCACTATGTGAGTTTCTCCGAGGGTCCCCTCAAACGAAGGCTGAGGACTATCGGAATTGAAAATGGGATTAATGGGATCGGTGTAGGTTGCCTGTACGCCCTTATCCCACTTGAAGTGGCCAAAAGCCGTGTCCTTGTCGGTAATTTTATAATCCACCCGAGAGGTAAGCAGGAACTCGTGCGTGAAATTTCCTTGCGAAGAGGTATATACCACAGCATTCGGGTCGGTGGGAGACTGGGTTGCCGTCGCATAGCCGGGAGCGTTCTGATAGACGCTGAATAACTGCTTGTAAAACGCCTGGTCGATGGCTGGAGCGGAGGCAATTGCGTTGGCAATATATGCCGCGTTCGGGGCAAATACGGTGGCGGAGGTCGGCAGAACAACACGCAGGCCTTCGTAATCGACAAAGAAGAACAGGCGGTCCTTAATAATCGGACCTCCGAACCTTGTACCGAACTGGTTGACGTTATCGAAGCTTCGCGGTGTCAACGTTGGAGTCTGATTTTGAAAATAGCTGTTTGCGTTCAGTACCCTGCCGTTCCACTGGTAGACCGCGTTGCCATGGAACTTGTTCGTCCCGGAAAGCGTAACCTCGTTCACCTGGGCCCCGCCGAGGCCGCCATAATTCGCACCATAGGCGTTCGAGGTAACATTGACCTCCGAGATCTCGTTGTTGCCAAGCAGCAAATTCGTTGCCCCAGAGTTATTCAGGTTCAGAAATGGGTCATTCTCATAAGAGCCATTCAATGTGAAGGCATTCGAGGTGGCGGGAAGACCGAAGACGGAGAAGTTTCCGTCACCCATAGAAGTGTTCATGACCGCACCGGGAGAAACCTGGGCGACAAACGTCAAATCGTTTCCAGGATTAGGCAGGTTCGCTACTTGCTCTTGCGAGATTGCTGTGGAGATGTCAGCATTTTCCGTATGGAGCAGCCCTGCGTCAGTCGTAACCTCGACCGTCACACTGTTTGAGCCAACTTTCAACTTAGCGTCACCGGAGGCAGTCTGACCGACGGCTACGGTCACCTTGGTCGAAGCCGTCTCAAAGCCGACCGCGCTGATAACCACGCCATAAACGCCGGGTTGCAGCAGAGAAGCACGATAGGAGCCATTGCCATTCGAGGTCAGAGTTTGCTTTGCACCAGTGTCGTTATTGGTCACGACGATTTTAGCGTTGGGAATAGCCGCGCCCGTCGAGTCCGTAACAACTCCTACGATATCCCCGGAGGTTAGGTTCTGAGCGTGAGCTGATAGGGAGAGTGTGGACAGCGCGGTAATGGCACCGAAACCAAGTGCCACAATCAGGAGAGTGGAACGCCTGGCGCCCACAGGGATTCCTTTACTCGTCTGCGCTGCGCCGCTACCAGCCCGAAATGGACCGGCAATGAACGCAACCAATAAACCTGTCATTTTCATATGCATACTGTTCTCCTAGAGTATGAACAAACCACCTACGTACACAGAAGATCTTCATAAAAATTCACCTCATCCTTGGGAAGATGTATAGCGGGGAACAAACAAATCAAGTCAATATCGCGCTTGACTGCATCGCGCTCGAAATATGTGTTGCGATTTTCGTGGGGTTGATTGTTATCGAAAATGCGGAACATCGATTCGGGAAGGCCATGAACGGGATTCCCTTTGCGGTCAGTGACAGTCACGTCTGTAAGAACCACCCGTGAGTTGACCTGAATCGTAAAGGTCCGGTTTGCCGCTGGCTGATTTTGAGATTGCGGTTGCGCCGGTGTCGTGAAAAGGGCAATGGAAAGCGGGAAGACGAGAACCGTCGACGAAAATCGCGAGAGCATCGGTTCACCTGGCCGGAACGGTGCAACCAGTGTTGACGGATGAGGCGAGTGACAAGTTGCCGTCTTTGAAGAAAGTGAGGTGCTGTCCGGAGCGGCGGTGTCAGGTTCACGGTCCATCATCCAGCCTCGTCCGTTCGGGTTCGGCAGAAGCCCATCGTCGCATAAGTACCGGCGAATCGGCCGCGGCGGTCCGCTGGGCCGTTTGCGTCCGGCAGTTGACGATCCCTAAATAAAATTGAATTGTTGGAAATAAATGGAAGCGTTATCCATTCAATTGCAAGGAACTGATTCGCAAACCTATTTTTCGGCACCGATGAATCCTAATTTTTCCGCAACCATGCATCCTAACTTTCCGCAACCATCAATGTGTCGTCGAAATGTCTTAAGTTTGTTAATAGATTGTCAGAAGTGCTGTTCAATCTCGTATTTCTCTAGCCGGCAAATCGCCAACGCACACGGAGAGTCCTCGCCGGTGCCATAGAGGGAACTCCAACTTTGGGAACGCAGGACGAGTGACCGCCCAGCCGGAAACGACGGTATTGTCATTGAGTTTGCTACGGTCGGACCGATCAGACCGCGAAGTGCTGCGTCGTTGCGTCTAATGCCAGAAGGCTGGCGGTATGCCAACGAATCGGCACCCGATATCAGTGGCGTAGCGGGAGGCCAATCGTTGGACCCCGACTGAATTCCCAGAAAACAGGTAAATGATGCAATCGGCCAATAGATTGCACATAGAACTACGGGAATAAGAAACCCGTATGGGCTACTTCAGCGCAGTCACCGACGATGCTTCAGCTCCTCTGCGACCGACAGCGAGCGAAGCGCAGTTGGTGGCTACCGCGCAACATGGTGAACCCGCTGCCTATGCCGAACTGTGCAGGCGCCATCGAGTGATGGTATTTCGGACGGTCCTGAAAATCATCGGCAATGTGGATGACGCTGAGGATGTGCTTCAGGATGCGTGGATGAGGGCCTTCATTCATATAAGGTCTTTTGACTGCAGAGCGTCTTTTTCCACCTGGATGACCAGGATCGCCATTAATTCAGCTTTGTCGGTGCTGAGAAAGAGACGGAAACAGAGGGAGTTCTCGCTTGACGACTCCGCCGATCCCGACAACCCCCGCCTCATGCAGTTGAGAGAGCTGTCGTCCAACCCTGAGGAACGCTGTATAGAAACTGAGAGACAAAGGCTGGTTCGGCAGGCGATCCGGCGGTTGCCGGCGAAGCTGAGGGCCGCTATCGAGATTCGTGAGTCTCAAGTTGGGTCCATGCATGAACTGGCAATGGTGGCGGGTGTTTCCGTTCCCACATTGAAGTCACGGCTGGTGAGAGCCAGGCTCAGGCTTCGTGAACCGCTCAGGCGGGCATTGAAGGAACACGCCAAAGGCGTATCTCCACGGGGCAGGAAGGGCTCGAATCCGGCCCGAGGATGGACAAAGTCCAGTTTCGAAAGAGCGGTAGTGAAATCTATAAGCGGATGAGCAGGGGTAAGAAGCGATCAACCTGAGGGATGTGTCGCAGGCAGGAGGTTCAGAAGACAAAGGAATGTTAAGGATTACGGTGAAGGAGATCGCTGCTGAACAGAGATGGGTCCTTCAGGGTCGGCTGACTAAAAACTCTGTTCCCGAACTGGTCTCGAACTGGCAAGCCGCTCAGGATCGTCCGTCTGCATGCAGTCGGGTCGTCGATCTCAACGAGGTTACCGCCATCGACAAGAGCGGCGAAGAAGTTCTGTCGATGATGATCGATAAGGGCGCGAGATTCGTGGCGAGCGGTCTATACACAAAGCACCTCCTGCAAACGCTGCACGAACGAAAAGAACACTCGCACAATCCAGAGTAGTTACCGGATCAGCTCAAGGGCAGCGCCCACCGCACTCAGCACTATCGCTCGGCGCACTCTTATTCACACGGAGATATCCCTGCGGCCCGACCTGCTCCGCAACCGCTCCAGGCTAAGAAAGGCATCGGTTGATTAAGTGGTTCCAATTTATCGGTGAAGTCACTCTCTTTGGTATCCGTGCCATTGGAAGATCGTTTAGCCCTCCATTCGAACTGCAGACCATCTGGAACCAGATCGAAGAAGCAGGCTCACGATCGCTCTCGCTTGTTGCAGCATCCGGTTTTGCGTTGGGCGTTGTGATGACACTGCATACACGCAGCACGCTGGTAATGTTCGGAGCCGGTGCAATGATTCCCAGGGTTCAGTCGCTCGCGTTCTTCGTGGAGATCGGCCCGCTTGTCGCCGGCTTGCTCGTTGCAGGGCGTGTCGGCGCCGGGATTGGAGCCATACTTGCGAATATGAGGGCAACAGAACAGATTGATGCAATCGAGGCGATATCGATCGACTCCTTCAACATTCTGGTTGTTCCTCGCATTATCGCGTGTGTCGCGGCCCTTCCTCTGCTGACAGTGTTTATGGATTTCGCAGGCCTCTTAGGCGGCTTCTGTTCGGAGTTTGCGTTCTCCCATCTTTCGCTCCGGCTGTATGTCACGCGCGCTTTCACGGATCTTCAGTGGTCTAACTTCATTCCACCGACGTTGAAGACAACCGCATTCGGCTTCATTATCGGGACCGTGTCCTCCTTCTTTGGATATACGACGAATGAAGGCGCAGCAGGCGTGGGACGCGCCGCCACGAACAGCGTCGTCGTCTCCTCGCTTCTGATCATTCTGGCGGACGTCATTCTGGTCAAATGCATCTTCCTCATCTTTCCGGAGAGCGCCATATGACGAATGAGGGCGAGCCGATCATTGTTCTCGACCATATCTCGAAGTCCTTCGCGAGCAAACCTGTCCTGCAGGATGTTTCGCTGACCGTTGCTGCGGGCGAAGCACTCTGCATTCTGGGCCGCAGCGGAACAGGCAAGAGCGTCACTCTCAAGCTGATGATCGCGCTCCTGCTCCCGGACCGCGGGCTGATTCGGATAGCGGGCGAGAACATCACTAAACTGGATGGGGAGCAACTGTCACATGTCCGCCGTAAGATAGGATTCCTCTTTCAGAGCGCAGCACTCTTCGATTCTGTGACCGTGTATGACAATTTGGCGTTGCCTCTCCATCGGCTCACCGCAAAATCGAAAAAAGAGATAGACGAATCGGTCGATTTCGTACTGAACGAAGTAGGCCTCATCTCCGACAAGAACAAGATGCCTGTCGAGCTCTCGGGCGGCATGAAGAAACGCGCAGGACTTGCGCGCGCGCTGGTCCTGGAGCCGGAGATTCTGCTGGTTGACGAGCCGAGCAGTGGCTTGGACCGCATTACCGCTTCGGAGATCGATGATCTGCTGCTGGAGCAGAAAACCAAACGAAAAACAACGATGGTAATTGTCACTCATGATGCACGAGGGGCAAAGCGCATTGGCGATCGATTCGCGGTACTTGATCAAGGTTGTCTGCTGGCGCTAGGGAGAGCGGACGAGCTCGATTACCACGGAAACGCTATCGTTCAGAAGCTTTTCGAGGAGTCATAGCGTATGCCGAATCGAAATGTCGCCGTTGGAATCTTCGTCGCTGCCGGCCTAGCGTTGTTTACTCTTGGCATCTTCCTGATAGGAGATCAGCATAAGGCATTTGCGCGCCATTTTGAGGTCTACACGGAGTTCGCGAATCTCGATGGATTGGCGAAAGGAACAAAAGTCCGAGTCTCGGGGATGGATGCAGGTGAAGTCGTCGACATCGGGGTACCGACCCAGCCTGCATCAAAGTTCCGTCTCAAGCTGAGGATTGAACAAGGACTGCACCCTCTGGTACGGACAGATTCCGTAGTCACCATTGCCACCGAGGGCGTTGTTGGAGACAAGTTCCTGCTCGTGCATCAAGGCAGCCCAAATAGTGCGGAAGCCGGCCCGTCGATGACACTCCCAAGCAACGAGCCGTCGGATATCTCCGATTTGCTGGAGAAGAGCGCGGGCGTGCTGAAGGATGTCAACAGCATGATGAAGGAGGCGGGAGGAAAGCTCAACAGTGCACTCGATGCAGTCACGAAAACGGTGAACAACGCCGACGATATCATCATCGGACTGAAGCAAGGCCGAGGTCCCGCAGGGATGCTACTCCGGGATGAAGATACGGCAGATTTACTTCGGCAGACGGTTGAGAATGCGAGGCAGGCAACTTCGTCTCTTCGCCACGCTGCGGACCAGGCAGATGCGATGGTTTCCGACCTTCAGTCGCGTCAACTCGGGCAAAAGGCCGATGACGCGATGGTCAGCGCGAAGAACGCGGCACAAAACATCGATGAGACCTCTCGGCAATTACATCAGACATTAACCGCTGCTATTGGCCAGGATGAGCACGGAGTGGATGCCGCCACAAATTTCGGGCAATCCCTCTCGAATTTCAACCAGGCTACAGAGAACATGGCCGAAGATACTGAGGCGCTTAAGCACAACCTCTTCTTCCGTGGATACTTCAAGCACCGGGGATACTACAACTTGTCCAATCTCAAGCCGGATCGATATCGCCAGGACAAGATCTTCAGTGACCAGCGAATCATCGCCAATGGTTCACCGATGAAGACCTTTTTCAGACAAGGGCCGATGGAATTGAAACGCTCTCAGCTCCTGGAAAGAGGCGAATCGATGGAGTCGCAACTCAGTTGCGCGATGCTATGGCGTCACGCCCGATCGTTGTCGAAGGTTACGCATCGGCGTCGGACTACGAGGAGCAATTCGCCAAATCGCGCAACCGCGCCATCCTGGTGAGCCAATACCTTCATACACACTTTCATTTGGACTTAGAGAACGTGGGCGTCGTTCCCCTTCGGGACCAACCACCTTCCGGCGTGCACAAGGATCACTGGGATGGTATCTGCATGGTCATCCTCAAATAAATGATGCGAGCGGAGGAGGAGCGGATGACGGCAGAGGGTATAACCCCCAAAACCCGCTAGTTATCGTATGACCCGAGGAGTCACTATGTCGGAACAGATCAGCACGTCGGATATCGTAGAAGCCATTCAGTCAACGAAGCCTCTGAAGACCCTCTTCCTGAACCCGCCCTCCTTTGAGAAGTTTGATGGTGGTGCCAGCTCACGTTGGCCGGCTACCCGCGAGATCGAGTCCTACTGGTACCCCGTTTGGCTCACTTATCCGGCCGGCATGCTGGAGGGCTCCCGCCTCCTCGATGCGCCACCCCACCACATCAAATGGCAGGAGGTCGTCGAGATCCTCAAGGATTACGAGTTCCTCGTCCTCTTCACCAGTACCATGGGCTGGGAGGGCGATCAGAAGATGGCCACTGTCATTAAGTGGACATATCCCTCTATTAAGATCGCTTTCGTCGGCCCACCCGTCACCACCTTGCCCGATAAAGCCTTCAACGGGTGCACCGCCATCGACTTCATCTGCCGCCGCGAGTTCGACTTCTCGGTGGTGGAGTATGCCAACGGCAAGCCCCTCGACGAGATCCTCGGTGTCAGCTACAAGGACCAATCCTCTGGCAGGATTCTCCACAACCCCGACCGTCCCCAGGTCACCCCCGAGCAACTCGATGACATGCCTTGGGCCACCCAGATCTACCACCGCGACCTTGATGTCACTAAGTACAATATTCCGTTCCTGCTCCATCCCTTTGTCTCGCTCTACAGTACACGCGGCTGCCCCGCTCAGTGCACCTTTTGCCTTTGGCCTCAGACTTTCTCAGGCCACGCCTGGCGCAAGCGATCGACAGACGACGTGGCCGCCGAATTGGCCAACGCCAAAAAGCTCTTCCCTCACGTCAAAGAGTTCTTCTTCGACGACGATACCTTCAACATCCAGAAATTCCGCACCATCGAACTCTGCGAGAAGCTGAAACCCCTTGGCCTCACCTGGTCCTGCAATTCGCGTGTCACCACCGATTACGAGACCCTCAAGGCCATGAAGGACGCGGGCTGCCGCCTGCTTATTGTCGGGTACGAATCCGGCGACCCTCAAATCCTCAAGAACATCAGGAAGGGGGCCACCGTGCAACGTGCGCTGGCCTTTACGCGCGATTGCCACGAACTTGGCCTCGTCATCCACGGCGACTTCATCCTCGGCCTTCCCGGCGAGACCAGAGAATCGATCCGCAACACCATCAAGTTTGCGAAACAGCTTGATTGCGAGACCATTCAGGTCTCGGTCGCTCACGCCTTCCCGGGCACCGAGCTCTTCGACTATGCGAAGACGAAGGGCTTCATCAGCAACGGAGCCATGTCCGATGACGGGGGGCATCAGATGGCACACATCAGGTATCCCGGCCTGCCCGCCGAGTACGTCATGGAGATGGTCCACAAGTTCTACGACGAGTATTACTTCCGTCCCAAGGCAGCCTTCCGAGTCGTCTGGCAGGCAATCGTGAACCGCGATGTTCCCCGGCTCTACACTGAAGCCAAGTCCTTCATGAAGCTTCGCTCGCAGCGGAACAGGACCAGCCGTGCAGCCAGCGCCCTCAAGGCCCAGGAGTCCGTCGGCATGAACCACTCATGAGAAAGCGTGTTCCAAAATGCCGCCTTAACTGACTTCACTGTTCCACTGCGCCTCAAACCCCTTAAGTGAACTTCAGATCGATGATGCAACGCGTCAACTGCGGGAGGCAACTCTCAATGTAGTCTCGCGTCATGACTTCAGAGTTAAAGGCGATGTTTAATGCGAATCCTTCCAGGACGGCTTCGAAGGTAAGCAACCTTTGTTGCATGATGAGCGTGCCATGGTCCCTCCTGGGAAAGAGGTCGCGAAGCTCTTTGATTTCGCGTTTACCCTCGACGTGTTTTTTCGCAACTCGCTTCAGCAAATGCGGATGCCGAATGGCGAACAGCTTGAACTCCAGTTCCAGAAGGATGTAGCATTTGTCCATCGCGAGTTCGATCATGTGCTCTTCCACGGAGCGTTGTTGCTGCGCGCGCGTCGTCTGGCCTTGTAGCTGTTTCTGAAACCTTTCTTCATAGATAAGAAATTGTTGATCTCGCAGCGCTAGAAACGCATCCGCTTTATTGGCAAAGTTGACATAGAAGGAACCGCGGCTTCGTCCCGCTTCTGCCGCGATGTCTTCAATGCGCGATGCTTCAAAACCGTCCCGGACAAAGACATTCAAGGCAGAATCGAGCAAAGCTTTGCGGGTGGCGGTCGTGCGAAGGTATTGCCGCGATCCCAATGGCGGCACCCTTTTTTTCGGTTTCAAAAACCTCGTGCGCTCATTCGCACGCGAAGAGGCGGCCTTTCGTCCAGGCTGACCCATTTGCTCACGTCCAATCTCAAAGTCTGCTTGAGTCTACACTCCCGCCTTAAATCTATAGAAAGCCCCGCAACTTTTGCATCTTTACGCCCCCGACAAACATTACATACATGTATGTCTTTTATTTTCCTTGAAGCTTTATCAGACACAAATAGGAATTCTTTCGCATTGCGATACGTACTCTGGGAAACGGGGCTGCTGACATAGGTGCTGATCTGGACGAGACGTTCTCACATCGGATTTCTTTGCTTTCGGCCGTTACCCTCCTGCTGATAGCTGCCTGCGCGAAGAAACAAAGCGGGCCGTCGAAGGCCGCTGCTGCGCAAGTGAGCGTCGCGACAGTCGAACAGCGCGACGTGGATATCTACGGGGACTGGGTTGCGACGCTGGACGGATACGTCAATGCGCAGATTCAGCCTCAGGTTTCCGGCTACCTGATCAAGCAGGATTACCAGGAAGGCTCGGTCGTGCACGTCGACGATGTCCTGTTCGAGATCGACCCCCGGCCTTTTCAGGCGACACTCGATCAGGCCGAAGGACAACTAGCCCAGGCGCAGGCACAGCTTCGACTGGCTGACATTAACGTAAAGCGTGACACTCCTCTGGCTAAAGCGCGTGCGATTGCCCAGAGCCAGCTAGACAATGACGTGCAACAGCAGGCGACTCAACATGCTTCTGTCAGCACTGCCCAGGCCAACGTGGAACAGGCACAGCTCAACCTGGGTTTCACGAAGGTCCGGTCCCTCATCACGGGCATCGCAGGGCGAGCGCAGACGCAGGTGGGCAATCTGGTCAGTCCGTCCACGACCCTCACTTCGGTTTCGCAGGTAAACCCGATCAAGGTTTACTTTGCCATCAGCGAGCAGGAATATCTCGCGTTGTCGGGCCGCGTGAAAGCTGGAGGGAAAGCAGACCTGCTCAGGAGCGGCAACTCCGTGTCATTGCAGCTGACCCTGGGGAACGGAAGCATTTATCCGTATAAAGGACAGATTGTCTTTGTCGACCGACAGATCAACCCGCAGACGGGCACCATACAAATCGCCGGAAGCTTCTCGAATCCCCAAAACCTGCTGCGCCCCGGCCAGTTCGGACGCATCAAGGCGGAGACCGAGGTTCGCCACGGCGCTCTGCTGATTCCGCAGCTCGCCGTAAACGAGTTACAGGGTTCTTATCAGGTTGCTGTGGTCGCTCCTGACAATACAGTGCAGATCCGAACTGTAGAGCTCGGCCCTCAGATCGGGTCCGACTGGATCATTACGAGCGGCATCAAGCCTAACGAACGCGTAGCGACCGAAGGCGTATCAAGTCTGAAGGACGGGATGCGCGTCTCTCCGCAGCAGCCTGCGGCGGCTTCAGCAACAATGCCTCAGAAAAAAGCCGAAGGCCAGTAAAACATGTCGAAATTCTTCATCAGACGGCCCATTGTGGCCATGGTGATCTCTATTGTCATGGTGATTGTAGGCGTTGTCTCCATGGTGAGCCTGCCTACCGCGCAGTTTCCCAATATCGTTCCACCCGAGATTCTGGTTCAGGCGAATTATCCGGGCGCCGATGCGAAGACGCTGGAACAATCGGTGGCGACGCCCATCGAACAGCAGATGAACGGCGTGGACAACATGGACTACATGTATTCCACCAGCGCCAGCAACGGTCAGATGCAGCTCCACGTCGATTTCGGTGTCAATACGGACGCGAACATCGATCAGGTCTTGTCGCAGTTGCGCGTCTCGCAGGCGCAGTCTCAGATTCCGGCCGAAGTGAATACCGCAGGCATCACGGTGCTGAAGTCTCCGACTGCACCCTTGATGCTGATTGGGGTCTATTCGCCGAAAGGAACCTATGATGGCCAGTTCCTGGCGAACTACAGCTACATCAATCTCGCAGATCAGCTGAACCGCGTTTACGGAATCTCCCGCGTACAGGTGTTTGGCTCCGACAAGTATGCCATGCGCATATGGGTGAAGCCGGACCAGTTGGCCAAGCTGGGAATCACGGTCCCGCAGATTACGGCTGCCATGCAGACACAAAACAATGTAAATCCTGCAGGACAGATCGGCGGCGAACCGATCCCCCACGGTCAGGTGTTCACCTACACGGTACGTACTCAGGGCTATCTGACGACCCCCGAGGAGTTCGGGAATATTATCCTGCGCGCCAACCAGGATGGCTCGGTCGTGCGCCTGAAAGACGTCGCCCGGATCGAGCTGGGCGCTCAGACCTACAGCCTCGGCGCGCGCTATAACGGAAAACCCTCGGCAATCCTTGCTCTCTACCAGCTCCCGGGTTCGAACGCCGTTCAGGCAGCGAAAGCTGTGCGAGACACAATGAAGCAGCTCTCCGTGAGGTTTCCGCAGGATTTGACCTATGTGGTCAGCCTGGATACGACCCTGGCGGTCACGGCCGGCATTCACGAGATCGTCAAGACCCTGTTCGAAGCGCTGGCGCTGGTTGTCCTCGTCGTTTATATCTTCCTGCAGGGGTGGCGCGCGACCCTGATTCCGTTGCTGGCCGTTCCGGTTTCTCTGATCGGAACGTTTGCCGTCTTCCCGCTGCTCGGCTTTTCCATCAACACGCTGTCGCTCTTTGGCCTGGTTCTCGCGATCGGCCTGGTCGTCGATGATGCCATCGTGGTTGTCGAGGCGGTCGAACACCACATCGAACATGGCCTGAGTCCACGCGACGCCGCTTACAAAGCGATGGAACAGGTTGCGAGCCCGGTGATCGCGATCGCCCTCATCCTGGCGGCAGTGTTTATCCCAACGGCGTTCATCCCGGGCATCACAGGACGGCTATATCAACAGTTCGCCGTCACTATCGCCATCTCCGTCATCTTTTCCGCCTTCAACGCGCTTACGCTGAGTCCGGCGCTCTGTGGTCTGCTGCTGAAGCCCAAGAAGGAAAGCAAGGGGCCGCTTGCGCGCTTCTTCGCCTGGTTCAACCGGATCTTTGGCCACACCACGAACGGTTACGTTTACACGTCCGGTCTGCTGATTCGGAAGTCTGGATTCGCACTCGTATTCCTGGCACTGGTTGCAGTGGCTGCGGTTCTTCTCGGCAGCTGTTTGCCATCTGCATTCCTCCCTGTCGAGGATCAGGGCTACGCATTCGTCGCAATGCAGCTGCCGGAAGCCGCATCTCTGGAACGTACGGGCGATGCTGCCGCCAAAGTAGAAAAAACAGTAATGAATGTACCCGGAGTGGAAGGAATTACCTCGGTCTTAGGATTCAGCCTTCTCAGCCAGACACAAAGTACCTATAACTCCTTTTACTTCGTCACGCTCAAAAATTGGGAGGAGCGGACGAAGCCTGAAGAGCAATACGCCGCCATTCAGGGAAATCTGGCTCGTGCCTTGAGCGGAATCAAGGAGGGCACCGCGTTCTCCTTCGATCCTCCGTCGATTCCGGGCGTCGGCACCTCAGGCGGTGTCACGATGGTGCTGGAAGATCGATCCGGCAGCGGCGACCTTGCACTGCTCACCAGGAATGTCTATAAATTCATGGCCGCCGGCAGCAAAAGGCCTGAGATTGCGGCCATCGTTCCCACGTATTTTCCCGAGGTCCCGCAACTGTATGTGGATGTGGACCGGGCGAAAGTGCAACAGCAGCAGGTGAGTCTGGCGGATGTCTATACGACCTTGCAGACGTTCATGGGCGGCTACCTCGTCAACTATTTCAATCGCTTCGGCCGTCAGTGGCAAACCTATGTCGAAGCGGAGGGCGACTACCGCACCAACATCAACAATATCGGGCAGTTTTATGTCCAGAGCGCGAATGGTGGTCAGGTTCCTCTAAGCGCGGTCACGACGGTTCGGCGGACGACCGGAGCTGAGTTCACCACGCGCTTCAACGAATATGAGGCCGCGCAATTGAACATAATTGGAGCGCCCGGTTACAGTTCGGGGCAGGTCATGGCTGCCCTCGAACAGGTATTCAAAGACAACATGCCGCCAGAGATGGGCTTCGACTATGAGGGCATGTCTTTCCAGGAGGAGCAGGCAGCCAAGGGCGTTCCGCCTGCGGCCATCTTCGCTCTCTCGCTTCTCTTCGTCTTTCTGATTCTGGCCGCACAATATGAGAGTTGGAGCCTGCCGTTCAGCGTTCTGCTCACCACACCAGTGGCGGTTTTGGGGGCTTATCTGTGTCTCAATCTCCGCAGCCTTGAGAACGATGTCTATGCACAGATCGGCCAGATCGTGCTCATCGGCCTTTCAGCCAAGAATGCCATTCTGATCGTCGAGTTCGCCCGATCGGAGTATGCAAGTGGGGAGAGCATCTATGACGCCGCAATCGGCGCGGCGCGTTTGCGCTTCCGTCCGATCATCATGACCGCGTTCGCCTTCATCCTCGGCTGCGCGCCGCTGTGGGTGGCAACCGGAGCGGGTGGCTTATCTCGTCAGATTCTCGGCACCGTCGTGATCGGCGGCATGCTGGCGGCGACGGTCATCGCTATCTTTTTGATCCCAGTGACCTTCTCCGTGGTGGAGCGGCTCAGCCACCGTTTCAGCAAGGAAGGCCGGGTCACGCTGGATTCGACGCATGTACCCGAGCATGCTCTCGAAGAGGATCGGGCATGAAACCACGACTTTTTCTTCTTGGCACACTGGTCTCGACGCTCTGCCTCACTGGCTGCATGGTTGGCCCCCATTATCAACGTCCGGCGGCGAATGCCCCACTGGTCTTCCGCGCGTCAACAGTGCCCGAAATTGCGCCCAGCTCCACCACCACACTGGGAGATGAGAAGTGGGCCGAGGTCTATCGAGATCCGACCTTGCAGGAGTTGATCCGCGAAGCCTTGGCGAATAATTTCGACGTAAGGATCGCCGCACAGCATGTGCTCGAACAGCAGGATCAGGTCGGCATCACCCGTGCCCAGCAATTCCCTACCGTGAGCGGCGGTGGCAACTATGCAGCGCTCGGACTGCCCAGTAGCCTGACAAAGAGCCTCACTTCTGGCGGCAATGGCCCCTACAACGGTTCAAACTTTTTCGCGGGTGGATTTACGCTCTCCGCCGCGTGGAACCTGGATTTCTGGGGACTTTACCGCCACCAGACCGAAGCCGCGCGCACGCAGTTGCTGGCCACCGAATGGGGGCGCCGAATGACAATCAGCACGGTAATCGAGAATGTGGCGACTGCCTATTTTCACTTGCGGACCTTGGACGCCGAGCTCGAAATTACCCGGCGCACGCTTGCGGCGCGTAAGGAGTCGCTGCAGTTGACAGAGACGCTCGAGCAGGGTGGTTCGGGCACGCTAGCCGATGTTCGCCAGGCGGAACAGTTGCTCTATACAGCAGCCGCCGCGATACCGGACTTTGAGAGGCAGATCGAACAGCAGGAGAATAGTCTCAGTATTCTGCTGGGACGAAATCCGGGGCTTATTATTCGCGGGGCTTCGGAGACGAAATGGCCCGAGCCAGAACAGGTTCCGGCAGGCATCCCCTCGCAGTTACTGGAACGCCGGTCTGACATACAACAGGCGGAAGCTACACTCGTTGCAGCAAACGCAAATGTAGGGGTTGCCAAGGCTCAAATGTTCCCGCAACTCTCTCTCTCCGGAACGGCTGGCACTGCGAGCAGTCAGCTTAAGGGACTGGTCGATAGCAAAAACCTTTACTGGTATGCGAGCGGAACTCTGACACAGACCATTTTTGATGCTGGGAAGCTTCGGAATAATCTGAGGCTTTCTGAAGCGGAGAAGCAGGAGGAAGTGCTCACTTACCAGCGAACCATTAAGAAGGCATTCGAGAGCGTGTCGGATGCATTGATCGCACTCGAGAAGTACAGGGAGTACCGTGAGCAGGAAGCAAATCTGACGGCGGCGGCTGAAGACGCGACAAGGTTGGCGCGACTTCGCTATAACGGCGGCTCGACCGGTTATCTTGAAGTGCTGACCAACGACACCAATTACTACTCAGCGCAACTCACGTTGGCCATCGCGCGCGAGCAGGAGGCCATCTCAATGGTGCAGCTTTACAGCGCTCTGGGAGGCGGCTGGAAACCGTAGGAGAAAACAGAAGTGTATGTAACGCGCAAGCATTTTCATGCTCAGCACTGTACCTCTGAGCGAACTCTATGTTCTTTGGTGGACCCGGAGGGATTTGAACCCCCAGCCAAGGGATTATGAGTTTTCGATCCTCTCTGTAAGTCTATGAGAATAAAAGAAAAACGAGCATAATCAAGCGTAACCCTAAGTAGCTGAGCGGCCGT